>JGI24806J26614_1000503_pt1 | contig 12151 bp, 15 predicted proteins | sample Kansoi200umMDA_FD_26614 | JGI IMG/M metagenome (IMG submission 26614)
TGGCAAAATCCCAGCCGCCTTTATAGGTAATACCGATCTCATTGACACGGAAGCGGAGCACGCCGGCGGTATAGTCTACACTATCCATCGGCAGCGCCACACTGGTTTTGTCCGGGCTTTCCAGCCGGCCTTTATACCCATGTTTATTTTTCTCCAGCACTACGAGCAGGCGTTGTTTTTCGCCCATATAGTTACTGAATATGCCATACCAGGTACCGGAAATGTCGTGCGTTTCCTGTGCGCAAAGCGCTCCTGCCTGGCATATGCCCAGGAGCATAGCCAGCAGATATTTTACTTTGATCATTACTTAATCTTTAGTACTCCCAATAAGAGGTTGATCCATCCCACTATAAAAACAAGCCCGCCGATGGGGGTAATGATGCCTACTCCGCGAAGCCCTACATTATTGGTCATTTTGAGCACCGTTAACAGGTAGAGCGAACCCGAGAAAAGCAGGATGCCGATTATGAAACATCTGCCGGCCCATAATAGTTGAGATCCGGGTATATAAGTGTATAAAATTCCTGCTGCGAGGAGGGCGAATACGTGATAGAATTGATAGGTAACGCCGGTCTGGAAGGTACTAACGGTTTCAGGTGGCACCAGTTCTTTCAGCTTATGCGCGCCAAATGCCCCTAAGATAACAGCCAGCGCTCCCAGTGCGGCAGCCCATACTAAAAAACCCTTATGCATTCTTTACAATTTCAAATGTATCCAAGGAAATATGATCCGATTCGATAATATGCTGTGATTGCTGGTAGAAGGGCAGGCGTTCCGCCAGTTTCTTTTCGATAAAGGCGGTTAGGTCTTCATCGGCGAGGTCTTGAATGAGCGGGCGCTTGTATTTTTTGCGCTGGAGGCGTTCTACCATAATGGACACGGAAGGGTTCAGCCAAATGGTAATGCCGTTCTCGTTCATGAAGTCCATATTGTCCTGGAAGCAGGGGGTGCCGCCTCCGCAGGAGATCAGGAAACTCTCTTGTTTGACCAGTCCGCGCAGGATGGCGCTTTCCCTTTCGCGGAAGTAATCCTCTCCTTTGGTAGCGAAGATATCGCTCACTGCCATTTCTTCCTCGGCCACGATCACTTCGTCCAGGTCGTAATAGGGCAAATTCCAATGTTCAGCCAGCTGCTTTCCCCAGTATGTTTTGCCGGCTCCCATGAAGCCGATTAAAAAGATTCTCAAGATGTCAGTTGTTAGTTGTTCAGTTGATAGTAGTGGTCCATGCCAGGCACATTCCTTCCTCACCTTCCATTATATAATATTGCAAATATAACCGTGCAATTGTATCCAACCTGTTAAAATTACAGGAGATAAAACCGGCCGGTTGAAAAAGGAATGGTTCCAGTTGTATATGTTCTTTAAAATCAATGCTTCCAAGACCGTACCACTTATAGACCGCTTCCTTGGCACTCCAGCACACGGTTTTGTGCGCCAGAGGCTGAACAGGGTCCATAAAAGCCTGCTCCTCCGGTCTGAGGAACTTATGGGCCACCTTCTCTATTTTAGGTTGCATGGCTTCAATATCGATGCCAACCGCGCTCTTTTTGCTGACGATAGCTGCTACATAGTCCCGGCAATGGGAAATGGAGAAATGGAAGCTGTTATATTCCAGGACGGGTTTACGGCTGCTCATGACGCGGATATCCTGTATCGGGAATTCGGGGAAGAGCTCCAGCAGGAGATAGCGGCCTGCAAAATGCTGCAGGCGTTTATGCGGGTGATGTATTTCGGGCGAGATATTAACCCGTGACCGGAAAAAGCTTTCGTTCTCTTGTTCACCAATTTTCCACACTCCCAGGCGGGTGCCCTGATCCATTTGTATCGTACGTATTAAAGGCATATCTTGCCAAATTAATACAAAATCAGCTATGATCTTATCTGATACCCGCATCCTGGAAGAAATTGAAAAAGGGACCATCGTCATCTCCCCCTATGACCGGAAATACCTTGGCACCAATTCGTACGACGTGCACCTGGGCAAATACCTGGCGACGTACAAAGACCGGGTACTGGATGCGCGTAAACATAACGAGATCGAACATTTCGAGATCCCTGAGGAGGGATATGTACTGCACCCCGGCACACTCTACCTGGGCGTAACGCAGGAATATACAGAAACACATGCACATGTGCCTTTCCTCGAAGGCAAGAGCAGCACCGGCCGCCTCGGAATAGACATCCACGCCACTGCCGGAAAAGGCGACGTAGGATTCTGCAATACCTGGACACTGGAGATCTCCTGTGCACAACCGGTAAGGATCTATGCCGGCATGCCGATCGGTCAGCTGATCTATTTTGTGGTAGAAGGAGAGGTAGCAACCTTCTATAACAAGAAAGGCAATGCCAAGTACAATGGCCGCACGGTGAAACCGGTAGAGAGCATGATGTGGCGGAACGAGTTTTAACTGTTACAACTCAGGTGTATAGCTATTTCAGGACTAGACATATTATGTAGATATTATGTAGATGTTATGTACATGTTATGTACCTTATAAGATACATAACATCTATATCGATACTACCTAAACATGACAGAAAAACCTTAAGTGTATATTGAATGTTAATGCCATCTCCATCGGAGATCAATAAGGGATCGTTGCTATTTTCCCGATGAAGCATTCTTCTCCATCTGTTTAATGATCTTATTCACCTCTGCTTCTGTAGATCTAAGCTTTTGCTGACAGAATTCTATCAGCATGGAAGCTCTTTTAACTTTTTCGGCCAGGATGTCTACCGGAACAGATTCATTTTCGATCTCTTCTGCGATTGTTTTTAGCTCTTCGTAAGCGGCTTCATATGTCAAGTCCTTTTGTTCCATTGCTTTTGTTTTTTGCTGTTACGGTTGCATTCAGTTCGGTATCAGACAGCAATACCTTGATATCACTGCCTGGATCGATGTTCCCCGGGTCCGTTGTGATATGGCCGTTATGGTATACCAGGGCAAAGCCACGCTTTAGGATATTTGCAGGGCTGACCAGTTTAAAGATGGTTTCATGATGGGTGATGCCGGTCTGTTTATGTTGAAAATAGATCTTGCTGAAAGACCTGATATTCGTGATAAGGTTAGAAAGATCATTCCTTTTATTCGCCACCAGTATTTGTGGTTTCGAGAGCATGTGCCCGGATATACCGATCAGTTCACGTTGTTTGTTGATCAGGATATCCCTGGCAGTGTTGATCACCCTTTGATTATAGTAGGCAAGGAAATCTTTGTGGCCGGAGAGCAGATCCCTGGATGTGTTGATGATCCTTGTATTGATCGATGACAGCGCCTGGAAGTGCGTAGAGAACAATTGCTGGGACCTGATCAGGATCAGCTTTTGCATAGCGGTCATTTCATCTTCAAAAGCCTTGTTATGGGCGATGATAAACTCGGCTGCCTTTGTGGGCGTTTTGGTGGGTGTATGCGCCATCATATCAACGATGGTTTCATTCTTCTGATGACCGATACCTGTAATAACGGGTATGGGGAAGCGGGCGATGGTCCTGCCCAGCCGGTAGGTATCGAAGATCAGGAAATCTGTTTGCGCGCCTCCTCCCCTGATCAGGATCACGGCATCATATGTATTACCTGAGTTGAAGATGTCGATGAAACGTTGCTGTACCTGTTCGGCATTTGCTTCGCCCTGTACAACCGTGAAGTAGTTGTCGACTACAAAACGATAGCCGAAACGGTTATTGTCTAGTGTATGCTTAAAGTCCTGGTAGCCGGCGGAATTACTGGAAGTCACCACTGCAATCCGTTGCAGCACCGGTTTTAAAGGCAGCTGGTTGTTCCTGGTCAGGTAACGGTCGCCCAGCTTCGTAATAAAGTCCGGGTTCTCTGCCAACAGTCTATTCAGCGTTTCCTGTTTTTGTTGTTCCAGCAGTCCGATGGTGAAATTAGCGTCAATATCCAGGAGGGTGATCTGCAGGCCGTATACGTGATGATAGTTAACAGCTACTTTTACCAGGACGTTGATGTCGTTCTTAAACAGCTGGCCGGTGATCCGTTCGAAATCCTTTATTTTATTGGCACCGGCGCCCCAGGCCACTGCAGCCACTTTGGCGATGATATCACCTGCATGATCCTGTTTTTCCACCAGGTCAAAGTAATGATAACCCCTTTGCTGATAGAAGGAATAGTTGGTCACATCGGCAACGATCCAATAGCTTTGATTGGCAAATGCATTGGAAATTGCCTGCTGGATCCTGGCGGTGAGGTCGGACAGCTTTATATAAGGAGTTGCTGACATTAAGCGGGAAAGTTACAACTTACCCTGCTATTTACGCAGATCAACAATGACGTGGGTGACTACACCCAATACCTGGAAGTCCATATCATCTGTGATCATCACCGGCTTGTGAAAGGCATTTTCAGGATGCAGCACCCAATTACGGCCGGCTTTAACCAGGCGTTTTACGGTGCATTCGTGATCAAGCATTGCTGCTACGATAGCGCCGGAAGCGGGTTTAATAGTGCTATCCACAATAGCCAGGCATCCATCGGGCATGCTGGCCTCGTGCATACTGTCGCCTTTAACAAGGATCACAAAGCAGGAGTTGGGATGGGGTTGAAGGATACGGGCGAGATCAATGGGCGCCTCGTTATTGTTGAAGTATGGCATTGCCATGCTGGTATCAGCCAGCTTTCCTATCGTCTCCATAAAGTACCAATATTTATAGCAATATATACTAAATTTTTTAGCAAATCAACGGCATTAACAAACCCGGATTAGGCCTATATCTATAAGGAGCTGATTGTCATTCGGAAGACTGGCGAAAAAAAGAAGATGGATTTTTATGCCCGGGCGGACATCTTAACAAAAAAAGGAGAAAGTTCAGAAATAGCTAAAATGGACAAATACGTTTTTATATTTAAAACGATATTGCATAGGAAAGGTACTATTGTAGTTTATCATTTTTCTATCATCTTTAGTACGCTGGATAATTTCTGATAATGAGCATGTTAGAATGGTAAAATTCCCCTAATTTTGGGCATTCTCTGAGAGTCATAAAGCTGAATATTTTAATTCACAATTTCAACCAAATTGAAAAACGCCGGGGGGCGTAGACGTTACAGTGTAGCCATATTCTGGAAAAGCCGGCCAGCCAGCCCCAGCATCAGACCATTAAAGTTCGGGATTCACCACGTTACGGGATACCTTGAAGACATTCTTATAAAAACTAACACTATAATGAACGATTTCCACGATAGCTGTTCCGCCTGTAAAGATCAAAGTAACCTTGGTACTGCAATACCCATTTTACTCGCTGAATAATTTCCAGGCGCTAACACCTGCTTAAAAGCCTTATAAATTCATGCGTAAGACATTGTACCCAAAAAAACATGCAGATATGGTCTACTTTGATCCTGATGAGTTCATCGAATTGCTGGTGAAGTACCATGATGGCGAAGCAAGCAAACAGGAGGCGCGTTATGTTGAACAACAGCTAAAAGAAAATGAACGGGCTCGCCGCTTATGGGAGGATGTATTGTCCACATTCGCGGATGAAGATAAAAGGAACGGGCATACCCCTGTGAAACGACCGCAACGCCCCCTACCCCATTGGCTGGCCGCGGCGGCTATCCTCCTGCTGTTGATTGTGGGAGATACACTTTACCACGTGCTACATAAACAACAGCCTACCTTTCGCAGGGCCCATTATGAGAAGTCCATCATCCTGCAGCTGGCAGATGGCCGTATCATCCAGCTGGGTAATAAACCCTCCGACTCCTTCCCTCATCTGGCGAAGATGCCGGCCATCCGTGTGGAGAGGAGAGCTGCCAGGGAGCCAAATACACTGATAGTGCCCCGCGGGCTTACCTACGCTTTTAAACTACCGGACAGTACCACCGTTTATATCAACGCTGCTACGGACCTTAAATTTCCTTTTGTATTTAATGCCAGTCGCCGGGAAGTGGAGGTGGAGGGAGAAGCGTATTTTGATGTGGCGCCGGATCCGGGACGGCCTTTTGTGGTACATACCAAACATGCGGATGTAATTGCGCTGGGCACTTCTTTTAATGTGAGCACTTATGACAACCAGTTCAGGACAACCTTACTGACAGGTGCCGTGGTGGTGATGGAAAGGAACAAGATGATACAGTTATCACCTGGTCAGCTGGCGTATAAAGATCCGCGCAGCAGAGACCTGGTAGTGGATACGTTTATTAAAGATAGTTTACCCGGCTGGGTAAATGGAAGATATGTGTTCAATAAGAAAACACTGAAGGAAGTCTGCGGAACGATCGAACGATTGTATGATGTGGAGATTGTGTTTGACAGACCGGAGATCGCGCAACAACGGTATAACGGAGCTGTGTATAAGAAAGAGAAAGTAGAAGTGTTTTTGGATAATGTGGCTAAGACACTGAGGATAAAGTGGTATTGGGATGAGGAGAAAAAGGTGCATTTGAAATAAATACTCTTCAGACATATAGCGCATACAAACAGGCAAAACATTGTCTGTTAAGTCATATATTTTACCCTATTCACCGCCATTATTAAGAAATTGTTAACCCTCTTTCCTGCTCATAACTTTCCTGCACGAAGCTGCTATATTTAATATAGTTCCGGACAGTTACCCCACAAATAACCTAGCAAATCATATGCGAATAAACTGACCTTTCCACTTTGCCTGATCTATAATAGTCCCGGTATACTGGTATGGAACCCTATCAGAGCATGTAACTCAGGCCTATCATTCATGAAGGGAAGCTAAAACGCAACAGAAAAATTAAGACACCATAAACTTTGTTTAATGGAACTTCGTGCTGATAATCCTGGAAATATGGATGACAAGTTAGTGTTTACTCGTCTGGAAGTGGAAAAGCTCCATAACGCCAAAGCGCATATTGATAATAACCTGGATACAAAACTGACCATTACCCTGCTGGCCAAAGAATTTCATATTGGCACTACAAGGCTTAAGCAAGGATTCAGGAAATATTTTAAGCGGACTGTTTACAGGTACATTCTGGAGCGGCGAATGGAGAAAGCGAAACAATTGCTGGCAGCAGGTATGCGTGTACAACAGGTAGCAGCGGAAACCGGTTACTCATTAACAGGGTTTTCCAAGATCTTTAAAAACTACGTAGGAGTTTCACCGATGGAATATAAAAGTGGGAGTAAATGATTCTTCTTTGTTCCAAAATGACAAGTGCTTCTTCCTAAATGACAACACTAAAAATTGTGCCGTGCTTTAAAAATATTTGTCCGATAGAATAAATAATTATTAAATCTTTGTGGTAATTTCAGTATGATATGAAACCAGTGTACTAACGGTGCTGTATATCCCCTCCAATACAGATTTTCCGTTTTATTTTTAACCCTTTAACCATTAAAGCTATGCCGGGAAAAGAGTTTCCTCCATAAGTTAACTGATGTTTATATTCAACGTTAACATAGCAGATTAACCCATTTACAACGGAGAAATATCCGTGTGAACGACTATTCTATTTTTTAAACCTGTATGCGGAATTGATGCTGCGGTGAAGGGCTGCGTATGTCTGCACGCGACTAATATCTACAAATATGGACATCCTGAAAATAGCGGATGGTGTAACCGGTTTGTTTCCAAGAAAAATAATGGTGACGATAGTGGACGAGGTGAACGGAGTTGTTATCGGCTCTTATAAAGCCGGTAAGGAGAATTTGCCGGAAGTATTTGATAAGCCAATGGTAATTGAGCTGAATGGAGTGGTGTGGAGAGTGGTGAAGGCGGAATATTCAAATAGGAGGAATTTGAGCTTGTGGGTACAGGAAGAGGGACATTTCCGGAGCCATAATAAGCGCTGGATGGTGCCGACGGTGGCGCCGAGGCCCGCATCCGGAGGAATGAGAATAGCGAATGACTTTGTGATGGAGATTGGGCTGGAGGAATGGAGACAGGTGGAGTTTTTGCCAGCGGAAATGCAGGAGGTGGTAGAAGAAGAGATGAAGGTGATTGAGGATACTGCAACGAAGGGAGGACTGTTGGGCTACGAAACGGTGCTTATGAGGAAAAATACAACGTTGCACTCGGTCAATATATCCTTCTATGAACTTTTCCAGTTGCTAGAGGGAAAAGAGAAAGGAAGTATAAATCTTGAGGGAGTAGGAATTGTAGAGAATGGGTTCTTCATACGCTCTGACGAACATAATTTTTATGGCATTCAAGATGGGAAATATATAAAGCACTTATGCTTGCAAAAATTTGATAGCGCAGACGATGAAATCACTAAAGTCATTACTCATCTGGATTTGCTACTAGCAGACTGGTGTAGTAACGTGATAATATAGAAGCGTCTGAGCATGGCATAGTAATGATATGCACACCAGAAAACTACCTTTATACTTTTTTAAAATCTATTTTACCATGACAAGAGATGCGCTGAATCGTTTACAACGAATTGACTATTTGATTCGTATAAAAGGAACAGGTAGTTTAGGAAAACTTGGTAAACGATTGGGATTATCAAGAACTAGCACCTACGAATATCTTAAGTTAATGAAAGAGTTTGGAGCCCCTATTAAATACTGCAAATATCGTGAAACGTACTATTATGATGAAGAAGGTAGCTTTGTCATTTGTTTTTATGCAAAAGGAGCAATTCGTCTTAATAATATTGAAATTAGTAATTCTACTACCCCAGAAGTACCATAAACATGAATAATTACATCATCAAATAGTACCTTATGACCACTGTAAATAATGTCACTAATAATACAAAATTTAATAGAAAAGCTGAAAAAAAAAGAGGCAAACGAATTGGTTATAACTATATCATTCTCGAAAGTCTTAAAGAAAGCAAAAAAAATGACGTTATAAAATGCTTATATATAAAAAGCCTCACGAAATTCGGGATTTGTGTTATTAAAGAAGGAACTTATGGAGATACAAAGGACAGTTCCGGCCGGGATATTAAGGATAGATTGATTTGGCAAAAGAAATTACATGAACAACTTCAAAACAAAGTTCGTGTACCTCGCTTATTAGGAAGTTTCGAAGAAAATGGGAACTACTACTTAATTCTAGAACACATAAAAGGTAAGTCCTTGTATACTATTATCGGAGAGAGTAACAAAGAACTAAGGCAAGCGTTAAAATCAGGAAATAAATTATGGCTTAGATTTCTAAACTATTTACTACAAATAATTGATATTCTTCAAACATTGCATAGACACCACATCGTACATCGGGATATCACTACCAACAATATTATTATAATGCCCAGTGGGAAAGTGGCATTAATTGATATGGAATTAAGCTATTCCTTACAACTCGAATACCCATCTCCCCCCTTTGAACTAGGGACATATGGCTATATGTCACCTGAACAAAGAAAAGCACAAAAACCTACGGAGATGGAGGATATCTTTTCCTTAGGCGCAATAATGGTCCATATGTGGACAGGTATATCTCCAAAGAAAGTGACCGACGAACCACCAAAGGAAACGATGCATAAAGTTCACTTTCTGATTCCCGATGAAGAACTCGCGAGCATTATCACTCAATGTCTCGATCCCCTAGCTATGAATCGACCAAGTTTGGAAAGTATACAAAGCTCCATCATAAAATACAAGGCCAACTTTCATGAAAAAAAAGAGAGGCAAGCATCAAACGTCATTACATTTAACCGGGAGCAAATCCTTGATACATGCCAACAAGCAATCGGAACGCTGATTTCACCTATACTTATGGACGAAAAAGGATGGTTTTCTGATAATCAAAATCAACCCAATGGAGATAAAAATCACATTAACAAATCCTGGTATGCGAGCTTCAATTTAGGTGCGAGTGGGATAATCTACCTTTTAAGCAAAGCAAAAAAAATAGGGCTAAATATTGAGGAAACAAAACCATATATAGCCAGAGGAATAGAACTCGTTCAAGAGCGATATATAACACGTATCGACAATACTTCCACTAGCCTGCATTTTGGATCCCACGGAATTGCCGCAAGTCTTTCCACAGCCATTAAATATGGCGTGCTTGATATAAACTCACAAAATACAGATTGGATAACTAAGCTGCTGCGTAGAGGAGAAAACATTTCTCTTGGAATTATGCACGGTATATCTGGCCAGGGCTTGGCACATTTAATATGTAGTTCAATTATTACTATACCGTCATCTCAGGAAGATCTATTGTTCTATGTTCAACACCTAATTGAAAGACAAGAAAAAGATGGCTCGTGGAAACGGACCTCCTCCAATAACGAAAAAAGGATAGCCAGTGGATTTGCTAACGGAGTGGCAGGTATCTCATATTTTCTATTAGAATATGGAGAACGGTACTTAAGCAAGGAGGCAGTCGAATCTGCACAACGTGGACTTCGGTGGCTAATAAAGAACGCCAACTCAGTTAAAAATTGCTTTCAATGGACATCTTCCATTGCGAGTGAATTATCTCCATCCTGGTGTGATGGACCAGCAGGGGTAGCGCTCTGCTTTCTGAAAGCCTACACATTCTTTAAAGAGCCGCTTTTTAAGAGATATGCTGTTGGTGCATTAAATAACTATAGTAGAAATATAATAAATAATAACTTAAGTCAATGCCATGGGCTATGCGGACTAGGGGAAATTTACATAGAGGCGTTTCAAACATTACAGGATGATACATGGCTTGATCGAGCGGCATGGATTTCCCAGTTAGTTATGCATTTGAAAAAACAGGACAACTCGCAAAGCCCTTACTGGCTAGTAGAAAATGAATATCACCCAACCGCTAGCTTTATGACAGGAAACAGTGGCGTCCTGCACTTTCTATTACGCCGTTGTTATCCCGATACACTGAGATTCCCCTTGATCCCGATATCTTCAATAACGCATAATTCTGTATCATTATAGATTCCACATACACTGCCGCAGCTGACCTGGATTGATCGTACCCATTATGCAATTCCTAATAGCGGCCTAACTGGTACAACCCAAGAACCAAGCAGCTAAAAAAAAACTTCTTCCATTCAGTTCAGTATAGCTGAATCTAGACATACTAACTTAGATATAAATCCAGATGGCCATCGATTATAGTTATCAATTAATCACATTAAAATCTGAATTATGAAAAAGTACTCTTTATTAGGGCTCGTTCTAGTAGCCGCTTCCGCCGTAACTGTTGCAATGCAACCTTCAAAAGCTGCAAAATCTAAAGCTTTTTCACCTGGAAAGCTTGCTTTAGATCCGAACAATGAAATCAGCTGTACGGCAAGCGGCACTGGTGCAGCTTGCACTGTAACAGCAATTAATACACACACAGGTGCAGCTGACCTGGGCGCCGACCGCACTCACTATGATGTTGCCAATAGTGGTTTAACTGGTACAACCAAAGAACCGAGCTGATACTAGTACAAAAATGAGGCAGTATCATCAACAAAGATTTTCAGTTGCTCCATTTTCAAGAATAGAACCCTTAAAAGATCCTATTCAAAAGACAACCTGACGTCCTTCTCAATGATACTGCCTCATTCCTCTACATTACAAAGAATGATTACAAATTGCCATGACACACCGAACCAAGATAAATATCATCCTCTCAACATTCTTATCTCTCTTTAGCGCTATATACGTACTATCGTGCAAATACGAAAACGACATTCCGACAAATACCCATAGATATTCCGTACCCCAGTATGACAAAGTTAGTTTACTTACAACTAACGATACAATAAAATTCCTTTTGGATAGCAACACATACAATAGTATAAGATGTTTTAACTACTTTATTGACAATGGTGTTGAATACATTTCATTCTATGATAAGAGATCCTCCTCCGTCATGATCTATAATTTCGAATCAAAGCTTCCAATAAAAAAATTACCGCTACGCCAACTTTTCAATAAAAATGGTTTGAATAACACGTCTGCCTTCGTAAAAAATCTGGATACTATATTCGTCTGTAATCAATCAAGCTTGCACATTTTCGACACTTCCGGAGAAATAAAAAGTGTCATAGATTTTCAAAAAAAATCGTTTGATGCAAGGGCTCTTTTTGAAAATTATGCACCTCCAGTTTTCGATGGAGAGCTTATGTACATGAAAGCCCGCTGTTATCTCGATGTAACATCAAAAAGAGATCTGAACAAATGGAAGACTATGTATGTATTTAACCTCAAGAGAGCCAAGAGCAGTATCTCTTATCAACTTCCAGATAGTTATAGAAAAAATATTTATGGAAATATC
>JGI24806J26614_1000504_pt1 | contig 12144 bp, 5 predicted proteins | sample Kansoi200umMDA_FD_26614 | JGI IMG/M metagenome (IMG submission 26614)
TCATCATTACCTGGTAATTTCCAATATTATTATAAGTATGTGTTTGCGTGTAACCGGTTGATGCAGGTAAAGGACCCACTGTTGGTGTACCGTCACCAAAGTTCCATTCATACCAAACCGCATTCCGAATTGAATCGGTGAATACAACAGTAAGCGGTACACATCCTGCCGAATCCATTTTTACTCCATTAATTTCTGATTGCACATGACCTTTTACACCAGCAAGGTTCATTGCAATTTTTAACATCGTTAAATTACATCCGCCATTTGCATTTGCATTATTAGTAGTTGACCATGATCCCGGCGTTACCGGGTAAGGAATAGACGGTGCACCCAACTTACAATTACCACAAATAGCCTGGTAGATCACACCATTTTGATCAAAACGGCTGGTTCCTCCATCCACGTGATCACAACCACCACCATTTGGCTGAAGATTATTGTTCTCTCCAAAAAAACTTCCAAATAAAATGGCTGCTGCATCCTTCTTCAATACAAAAAAATAAAGGTCTTTGCCATCAGTGGTACTTTTAATGGCATCAGGCGTAACGGGCAATCCGGCAGTTCCGGCACTATTAAAATTATTATCTGTAAAAAAATGTCCTCCCCAACCGGAGATATAAACATTTTCACAACGATCAACAAGAAAAGCTATAGGAGAAATATTTGGAGTGTTTGCACCGGAACCAAAAACTGTTGAATAAACAAAAGCTGAAAGATCAGGTTTCAGCTTTGCAATAAATTGTCTTCCGTTCGCATTGCTGTATACAGCATTTATTACTGGCCATGAACCCGTTGTTTGACCCATCACATAAGGAAAACCAAAACGATCGAACTGTACACCATATACCTGGTCAATACCACCCGTACCTAAATAAGTAGAACGAATAAGGGTGGACCCATCATTTGAAATAACCGCAAGGTATCCGTCAATTGGAGAATTAACGGGACCATTATTATTAGGTCCTAAGACGCCGGCTTTATTACCCGGGAAATTTGTACTGGCAGTACCCCCTCCAACATAGATATCACCATTGCCAGCAATTGATAAAACATAACCTGCATCGTCACCACTTCCTCCAAGATAACTACTGAATAAAACGGTTGATACATTCGCATTAAGCTTTAGCACCACTGCATCCTGGTTTCCTCCGAATGTGGATTGAAAACCGCCGGTTATGGGAAAGTCGGAAGATTTAGTACTTGATGCAACATATATATTACCGGCACCATCAATATTTACTTCACTTCGGCCATCATCTCCATAGTTACGCATCAAACTTGTTGAGCCGGCCCCACGATTTGTTGTGATATTTACTCCATCATCTGCCGATCCACCGATCCGCTGAGAGCCGATCAAATTATTACCAGCCGCATTTATTTTAGTAACAATGATATCATACCCACCTCCTTTTCCAATCACTGTTCCTGTACCACCCCTGATTGGATAATTAGGAGAGCTTGTTCTTCCTGCAACAATTAAGTTTCCTGCAGCATCTGAAATAAGACTATGTGGTTGTTCATCACCGCCGCCACCCAGGTATGTTGCATATCTCCTGGTCTTTCCATCAGGTGATAATTTTATAATGCCAATATCAATACCTCCTTCCGGTGAGCTACCTCCGCCCTGGTACACAGTTTGAAAAGCACCGGGTGACGCTGGAAAACCATTTGGTGGTTGGCCAAAAACAATTCCGCCACCAAAAAAACTTCCATCCGGACCATAAGTTGCTGTAAAGCCCCAGTTGTCTGCACTACTTCCACTAAAAGAACAAAATACCAATGTAGGGTCGATAATTACTGTTGTGTTTGGATCGTAATTCTTTACATCAAACCTTACAACATCACCATTCACAATGTATTTACAATTCACCTCCTGTCTTCCATGTTCTTTGTATTGATAAGTATAAGGGGATGATTCACGCATATCACCCAGTGATGTAGATGCAATAAGTTCCCTGTTTTTTACATCCAGCTTTTTTATCCCTGCATATCGCATTGCGATCCGGCTGATGTTGGCACCCGGTTTTGCAACGATATCATATTTTAATGTGCCATTGTTCGTATAATATCTCACATCAACATTTGGATAAACATCCTTCAATGTAATAGCCTGGAAGACCCGGCAATTGCTTGCCCACTTCGAAGGATCATTACCGATAAAATAATTTTCATAGCTATCAAGGGACTTGTCTGCAATTATTTGCATGTTCGGATTGGCTCCAATAAAATCTATATTCCAGCTATGTGAGTTTACAATAACAGGGCTATTCCTGGAAGAACCATTAGTGTTTGCGGTTTGTCCATGCATTACAGCATGTAAATTCTCAATATCAGCCGCATTATGTTGTAAAACGGTAACTCCCCCATTCCGAATATAAAAAGAACCGTTGTTTACTGTTCCGCGGTACTTTACCCGGCTATCCCATTGGCCCTTGTTTTCTACAAATTCAATAATACCCTGGCTTTTTGCTACGGATATCAGGCAGAAGAAAATAAATAAATGCAGTGTCAGCTGTTTTTTCAAGATCGGTCTGTTTCTTTTATTAAAATAACGAAAAATAGTGGTTTATTGTTTGAAATCTTCTGTTAAGTTATAATTGGTAAGGTAGTTTTACCTCCTATTGACAAATCAAACAACACGGTTATCATGATATCCGGCTCCAAACTCTGCCACCATGTTGTTGCTGCAAGTATTTTTTAAGTGGCAAATTTTCGGCCGAATTAAGGTCTGGATCTTTATCAATTATATCATTGGCAGTATTACGGGCTACATCAAGCAGAGGTCGGTCTTTGACTATGTTAGCCAGCTTAAAGTTTAACATACCGCTTTGTCTTGTTCCATCAATATCACCGGGTCCTCGTAATTCAAGGTCTTTTTCTGCAATTTCAAATCCATTAGCTGCCGATACCATTATGCTGATGCGTTCGCGGGCATCATTACCTAAATTGGCCGATGAAAGAAGTATGCAATAACTTTTTTCTGCTCCCCTGCCTACACGTCCACGTAATTGGTGAAGCTGCGAAAGACCAAACCGCTCCGCACTTTCAATTACCATTACCGAAGCGTTTGGAACGTCTACTCCTACTTCTATCACAGTGGTTGAAACCATTATTTGAGTGTCTCCTGAAACAAAACGTTGCATATTCGTTTCTTTTTGTTCAGCAGGTTGCCGGCCATGCACCATGCTTATCCAGTATTTGGGTTCAGGGAAATAGGCTTTTACATTTTCATATCCTTTTTCAAGGTTCTCGTAATCCATCTTTGAACTTTCCTCGATCAATGGAAAAATAATGTAGACTTGTCTGCCCTTTAAAATTTCGGCCCTCAAAAAATCCATCACTTTGCTACGTTGTGTATCATAACGGTGCACGGTTGTGATGGGTTGCCGGCCGGGTGGTAATTCATTGATAACGCTGTAATCCAGGTCACCATAAGCTGTCATTGCTAATGTACGTGGTATGGGTGTTGCTGTCATAACCAATACATGCGGAGATGTTTCTGCTTTTTCCCAAAGTTTGGCTCGTTGCGCAACACCGAAACGATGTTGTTCATCAACGATCACAAGACCGAGGTTTTTAAATTGAACTACCTCTTCAATTACAGCATGCGTTCCCAACAAAATATTTACAGAGCCATCATTTAACCCTTTGGCAATTCTTTTCCTTTCCGCTGCCTTTGTAGAGCCCGTAAGTATCTCAACATTTACGGGTAAATTTTTCAAAAGTTTTTTTATACCTGTAAAATGTTGCTGAACTAAAATTTCTGTGGGTGCCATTAAGCAGGACTGATAGCCATTATCCGCAGCCAGCAGCATTGTCAATAAAGCCACAATTGTTTTTCCACTACCCACATCACCTTGCAATAGCCGATTCATTTGATGACCTTTGGCTGTATCCGTTCTTATTTCTTTCAATACTCTTTTTTGTGCATTGGTCAATTCAAAGGGTAATTCATTTTTATAAAAATTATTGAACAATTCTCCTACTTTTTCAAACACTACACCTTTTGAGAACCGGTGCCTGTTACTCCGCAATTGGATCATTCGCAATTGTGCAACAAACAATTCTTCAAACTTCAATCGCCTGGCAGCTTGCTCATATTCATCCAATGATTTTGGGAAATGTATCTTACAAAAAGCATCAAACCTTGAAATAAGTTTCAATTGCTTAATTATCGGCTCAGGGAGATTTTCAGGAATTTCTTTTTCATTCAATAGCTTTATTAATACTTCTGTCAGTTTACCGATTTGTCTTCCACCTAAAAATTTTGATTTTAATTTTTCCGTTGTTGGATAGACTGGTTCCAAATAACTTTTACCGTCTTTTTTTGCTTCTGTCAACGATTCTATTTCCGGGTGAATGATCTGTGGCCGACCCTGGTAATAACCAACTTTACCATAAATAAGATAGGATCCACCAACCTCGATCGTTTTTTGGATCCAGCTTACTCCCTGGAACCATGCTAATTCAATTTCTCCCGTTTCATCTTTTAAAATGGCAACAGCCCTTTTATTGAATTTTTGTCCTATTGTATTAAAGCTTGTTATTTTACCGGTCACTTGAATATAATCCGTAGCATCATTTATCTCATTGATCAGGTTGACCTGTGTTTTATCTACATGGCGGAAAGGAAAATGATTGAGCAGATCGCCAAACGTGAATATGCCAAGCTCCTTTTTTAAAAGCTCAGCCCGTTGAGGGCCAACGCCTTTCAGGTATTCAATGGGATTTGATAATATGTTTTGAACGGCTGGAATAAAAAATAACTCCTCTGACAAAAATAAAAGAAAGTTGAAGGCGTTCCATTTTTGTCATTACAATTGGTTCTTAAAAAATATTTGCACTAAACACAATAAATTCCTTATTGCAAAATCAGAATATTCAGGCTACTTTTATCCTTAACCAGGTATCCAAACCAAGAACTAATGAAAAGCCATTTCCACCTTCTGCAGATAAATCTGCATTTCACCGATTACAAGTTTGCATTGTTATGTTTGGTTACAGCTTTTGTTGTAACGCTTATCGCTATTCCACCGATCATTGTCTTTATCAAACGATTTAACTTGCTTGATATGCCTAATGCCCGCAAGGCACATAGCTCACCCATTCCAACAATGGGCGGTATTGCAATAATGGCCGGAATGGTAATGGCACTGGCACTTTGGTTTCCTTTCACGACAAGCCTTACGCAGATTTGTTTTTTCTTTTCAATATTAGTTTTGTTTGGATTGGGTATTATGGACGATCTGAAAGATCTCTCTGCACGATATAAATTTATCATTCAAATAGCGCTGGCAACACTGATCGCAACTTCTGGAGTTCGCATCACATCTTTTAATGGTTTGTTCGGGATAACTGAATTATCAACTTCTGCGCAATACACCATGACCATACTTGCGATAGTCGGTATCACCAATGCTTTCAACCTGATCGATGGTATTGATGGCCTTGCAGGTGGTTTGGGATTTATGAGTTTGATCACACTTGGCTTATTCCTTACTTTAGGGAATGACGCAAATACAGCATTAATTGCTTTTGCATTGGCCGGCGCAGTGCTTGCTTTTTTATATTATAATTTCAACCCTGCACGAATTTTTATGGGTGATACAGGATCGTTAGTATTGGGATTTGTAGTTGCTGTGCTCTGTATCCGCTTCATGCAATTAAGTAACAACGCCACAAACGCAATTATATCTCATGCACCTGTATTTACTTTAGGAATGGCAATGATACCGGTGTTTGATACATTGCGTGTATTTGGAACAAGGATCTGGAAAGGGAAATCACCTTTTGTTGCTGATAAAACACATATTCATCATTTACTTACGAATGCAGGCATCAGTCATTCATTAGCGACAAGGATCATTTGTTTTGTTCATGCCATTATATTGATCGATGTGTATGCGATGCGCAATGTAAAACAGGAATGGACATTAGCTTTCTTGTTTGCGCTTATGATACTCGTCACTTTTATCTTCAGTAATATTTCCCTGGTGATGAAATGGTTCTCGCCCCGCTCAAGATCGGTACAGCAGGAAAATTAATTATTCATTGCCCTGTATTTTTTGGGCGACATACCGATCACAGTTCTGAAGCGTTTGGAAAAATAATAAGGATCGTCAAATCCCATACTAAATGCAATATCTTTTACCGAACGGTTTGTAAAATTTAATTGCTGGCAAGCCTTCTGCATTTTCATTTGTACAAAATAATCAATGGGTGCATACCCTGTTTTTTGCTTGAATAAATTAGAGAACCGGGATACTGAATAATTGTACTGGCTGCTCAGCTCCCCTAAGGAAATATTATCATTGATATGTTCCTGCATGTAAAGGATCGCACTATCTACACAGTCAACCTTATCATTTGCTGCCGGTTCGTAGTGACGTGAATTATAAATGAACAGGGTTAGAAATTCTGAAAGACACATATTGGCGAATAACAGGTTGTCAATGCTGTATCCTAACTCCAATGTTTTATAAATTTTTGAGAAAAGGGAAACAATATCTCCATTGTTTTTCACATAATGAGGCTTGAAATGATTTTGAACAGCCTGCATCTTATTCAGCTCAGCTAAGGAATCGCCACCAAAGTGGATCCAGTAAATGCTCCAGGGGTGATTAAAATCACTGCCATAAGCATGCTCGGTATTCTGAGGTAAAATAAAAAATTCGTTAGGTCCTACTTCATAGCGTTGACTGCCTATTTGGTACCAGCCATGTCCATCTACACAATAAAAAAGAAAATTTTCGGGCAGCCCTTTTTTGCGATAAGTATAATGATCTTTTGCCTTGGGGTAATAACCGATGGAACAAATATGAAGATGCTTCAGCAATGAATTATTTTGTATCCTCGATTTAAGTATGGTCTTAGGTATTTCAATACGCTGACGACCCACACCATACCATACATTTTTATAGGAGCCTTCCTTATTTTCCTTATCCTTGATCATACAGAAGCAATAACAGGGTTAAATTACAGAAAACTTTTATACAAAACCAAACAGACAGTTCAAGATAGTTTATGAGACAAGATCATTATTTTTATTGTCTTCAACAGCTATTTATGAAACGATTTGCTTTTCACTTCATTCTTTATTTTTTTGTCTTCATTCCCATACTATTAAATGCAAAAATTTCATTGCCCGCCTTTTTTAGTGACGGCATGGTATTACAGCAAAAAACAGAAGCGGCTATTTGGGGTTGGGCAAAGTCGAATAGTAATGTCCAATTGACTTCATCATGGAATAAAAAGAGATATACAGTTCAATCCGATGCAAATGGAAAATGGAAACTAAAGATAACAACGCCTGAAGCCGGTGGCCCTTATGAAATAACAATAAGCGATGGTGAATCAATAACAATCCATAATGTCTTAATTGGTGAAGTATGGTTTTGCAGCGGCCAATCTAATATGGAAATGCCAATGAAGGGATATCGTGATCAACCGATCAAAGGATCGAATGACGCCATTTTCAATTCCACAAATGATTGGATCCGGATCTACACTGTGCCCCGTGCCGTTGAAAAATTTTTGAAAGATACAAGCAAAACATCTTTTTGGAAACCTGCATCTCCTGAAAACATCAGCAACTTCTCTGCAACGGCCTATTATTTTGGACGGTTATTACAACAGCAATTAAAAATTCCCGTTGCGCTCATCAATGATAGCTATGGCGGCTCGCCTGCTGAAGCTTTCATGAGTGTTGAAGCGTTAAAAGCTTTTCCTGAAATAAAAATTCATTCAGCAACCGATACTTTCAAATTGAATAATAAAAATGCGACTACATTATATAATGGTATGATCCATCCCATAGTGGGTTATACAATAAAAGGATGTATCTGGTACCAGGGTGAAAGCAATTTTGATCGCCCCGATCAATATGAAAAACTTTTCCCGGCAATGGTTGCAGAGTGGCGAAGTGAATGGGGACAGGGTGATTTTCCTTTTTATTTTGCACAGATCGCACCCTATAGTAATCCGCAATATGTCGCTGCTACACGCAATGAAAAATTAAACTCCGCTTATCTGAGAGATGCACAACGCAAAGCTGCGAATAAAATTCCCAATAGCGGTATCGTGATATTGATGGATAATGGTGAAGAAACCATCATTCATCCTGCAGATAAAGAAACGGTAGGTAAGCGTTTAGCTTACCTGGCTTTTGGTGATACATATAAAATGAAAGGCTTTGCTTATCAAAGCCCGGCATTTGATTCATTGCTCATCAATGGAAATATTGCAACGATCAAATTTAAAAATGCACCAAATGGTTTAACGAGTTATAGTAAGCCATTGACTCAATTTGAAATTGCAGGCGCCGATAAAGTATTCCGGTCCGCGTCGGCATTAATCCGTAATGGAACGATACAGTTATCATCTCCATTGGTTGCAACACCTGTTGCTGTACGTTATGCTTTTAGGGATTTTATTGTTGGTGAATTATTCAGTACAGAAGGTTTGCCTGTGAGTAGTTTCAGGACGGATGATTGGTGATTCCATTTTCTCAATTTATTGTGTATAATACATAAATTTATATGTTGACTGTAATTATATTCGACACCTTATGTAATTTAAACAAGTCTGACATCTATACCATAGTATGAAGCTAATAATTCAACTTTCGATTACTCTTTTGACTTTCCCAACTGTTGTTATTGGACAATCCTGTCGGGTAAAACTGATTGACTATAGTGAAAACAAAATGCCCGCCTATTGTGGATATGAGATTGCTTACGGGATTTTAAAACTGGAGTTACAAGAAGCCTGTAGCAATTTAAAGAAGGGTGATACAATATTTCTTTTTTAAGAGTGTCCGAGAGAAATCATGGAAGAAAAAGTCAGGTAATATCAAAATCAGAAAACCTATTCTTTGTCACTTTGAAAGAAGTTAAACGATGATACAATTCTTCAAAGAAAAGCTTTTGATATAGCCAAAAGAGATTACCTCGTTGATAAACCGAAGGATTTTTGGTATGGCTTCATTAGTAAATTAAATTAATGCCCGTTTATAGCATTTGCAAAAGCATGGCGCCTACGCCTTGTTTAGTAATGATCTTATGCCGTTGTTGGTGTCCAACTTAAGAGAAATTACAACTATAGTTCATCCCACCAACAACCGATCCTAAGATGATTAACTAAATTCGTGTTGTTAGTGAGAAGTATTATGTTTGTTTAGTCGTCGTGATCGAACACCAACAACAGCGTAAGAAATAAATCAATGTATGTTCACTGCAATCTTAATCATAGACATGTTGAACGATTTCTTTCTTGAGGGGAGATTAATGAAGCGAAGAAAAGAGCTATGTGAGAAGCTGAACGAGCTGATTGATTGGGGAAGACAACATGGACTTAAACTTATTTGGGTGCGACAGGAATTTAAAGAAGACCTGAGTGATGCTTTTTTAACCATGCGAAAGAAAGGGATTCGCAAGACCATTGAGAAAACAGAAGGCTCACTGATACTTGATGAACTAAACCCAATTGAAGGCGACCTGGAAATTATTAAAAAACGATATAGCGCATTTTATAAAACCAACCTTGAGGAGATCTTAAACGAAGAGGGAATAAAACAACTCATACTTTGCGGAATAAATACCCACGCCTGTGTTAGAATGACCGCTATTGATGCCTTTCAAAGAGACTTCGAAATCATAATAGCGACCGACTGTGTTGAATCCTATGATGAAGAACACCATAACATTAGTTTACGCTATCTCGGAAAAGAAATGGCAAGGCTACTGGATAATAGCCATATAATGAAGGAAAACTTTGCCTAACAGCCTCCCTACGCCAAGTCTTGGGAGGTTATTACTTTAACATCATCTCTACATCTTTCTTTCTCTCCTCAGGTATCACTTTCAGCATTTCCAGCTTTCCATCTTTCCATTCTGCTTCCACAGTTGTATTATAAGGCGCATGTAATTTAAAATGTACATCAATATTCTTTGGCCAGGCAGGAAATAATAATATTCTTTTATCATCTACCTGCATCAGCATTTCCTGCAAACCGATCATGCCGCTTCCACCCCAGTTATGATCAGGCACCCAATCAAAGCCTGGCCCCCAGAATGCCGGGAATCTTCTTTCAGAGTTTTGAAGCTTCAAAGAAGTCAATCTCCATGCTTCATCCGTCAATCCTAATCTTGCAGCCCAGATATTATCCTGTTTCCAACCCACATGACTTCTGAACTTTATAACATTCGTATCATAGTTCCATGTATTGATAGCAGTATCTAAGCCGGGTTTACCAACTCCATATATACCCCATGGAAACACAGGATAAAGCTGTGGTGATTCAACATTATTAATTCGCTCCCATGCTTTGGCAGGTGCAATAGTTGTATGCCCATTGAATGATTGAAAAGTAATACCAGGCATTCTCAATAGCAGTCCGGCAAGATAATTTGACCTAAGTAATATTAGCGAATCAACGGGCCTTGGTCCAGGCATACCATGCCTATCGTTACCGAGGTACGATAAATTCACATTAAAAAGTTCCGTTGCTATACTGAGTAGCGCTGTTACTGTAGAAGTGGAATTATATGCCACTTTAAAAGTCTCAGCTCCACTACCGGGATAAAGGACCAGTTTTCCATTTCCATCTAATGCTTTTATTCCTCTTTGCCTGGCGAGATACTGGTAATGCTCATCAAAAAAACGCAAACAACTTTCAATAAAAGGAACTCTATCGCTGATATCTTTACCCGTATAATGTTCTTCTTCAAGCATCATCAAACAAAACTCAAATACCGTATCCCATAAATACTCCAACCATGCATTATATTCAACTCCTTTATCAAAATCCATTGGCCGCTTCGTTCCATACTCAGCGTAATTAGGTAATCCAAAGTTTTCCATCTGTTCGGTAAAACAGGCGCCTCCATGATCCCAATACACTTTGCTCCTTAACTCGGCGTTTTTTAAGATGCGTAAATAAAAATTGAATTGTGCCTGCATCAGGTCCCAATCACCGCTTTTTATCATGGGAAAATAAACGAGTCGCTGGTTTTGCGCCGTATGCAGACCACCGCCCCAGTTTCGATAGTCAGGTGTAAGCCCTTTATTGGCTGTATCCGTATAATTAGGATCAACTGTGAATAGACCACCATTAAATTTTGTCGGCCATTGACTGATAGCATTGCAGCCCAGCATATAACGGAACAACTGGTAGTTGCGACCGATCTTCCATACTGTGCTATTTACTGAATCATTATTGATCTGAATAAAACTCCGGTTCCAGAACTGCTGCCACCACTGCTGTGTTTTAGAAAAAGCATTTTTATTATTTGATTTAGACAGGATCTGTTTAATTTTTTCAAGCCATTCCTGATAATCACTTACCTGCCCGGTATTTAATATCAGTTCCAGGTGATGTTCTTTTGTTGCTGATCTGCTTTTTAATTTCCATCCTTTAAAATCGGTATTGAAATAAATACTTTCCGTATTACCAGCGGGAATAAAGTTTTTACCAGTCAGCAAACCACCAAAAGCTAAGTTTCTTAAAGGATTATATAACTGATCTTTCACAACATCCATTCCCTGCTGTGCAACTATTGTATCAAAGATTGTCCGGTTCCCATTATTATGATAGAACAAAACGCCTTCATTATTGAAGTTTATATCATCCTTAGGATATTTTTTATCCTGTGGCGGCGCCCATTTCCATGAGTTGGAAAAATTTTCCCGTTTGATGATCAGCCTGTCCTTATATCGCCAGCTTTCATAAATTGCTTCTGCTGTAATCTTTTTATTGGAAGAAATCTCAAAATGTGCAACTGGGTTGTTTACATCCACCCATATTTTAATTGCTGCTTTCACTCCATTATTTTCTCCATCAACAATTATATATCCTTCCTGCAAATGCAGTTCCTGTTTAAAAATTTTTCCCTGCCCGACTGCGTCATTCAGGCGGGCATCAAATGGATTGGGAAATAATTTTATTCGCAACCTTCCTGCTTTCATGAGGTTATTGTCTTCATTAAAACTGCCACTGCGTTGCGCATAAACAAGCAGCTCACCGTTTTCTACCCAGACATTCAAACCAATATCCCCACCACCACAAGGCATGGATTCAGATGCATTCTTGCTTTGCGTGGTCCATATAATATTATATGTATTACCCGGCAGTTGTGCATATGA
>JGI24806J26614_1000506_pt1 | contig 12135 bp, 14 predicted proteins | sample Kansoi200umMDA_FD_26614 | JGI IMG/M metagenome (IMG submission 26614)
ATGCCTTACCTGTGTGGTTCTCAAAAGGAACTTATTCTCTTTTTGTTGATGACAATAATCATTCTGCTATTATTCTCAGCTTTACCATTAATAACGATTCACGCAAAAGTAGTCTGTACCAATTTCATCAATAGAGCCGGCCGCGAGGTGCGGCAAAGTCATCCTTTATGTTATTCCTTTCTGCATCATGGATATCCGAAAGGCAGAAGCAAACCGAAAGTAAGACCGAATTTTTCAGTTCCTTACATATGTCAAGAAGGTAGGAGTGTTTGCACAATCATTCAACACGACCGTGTCATTGCCTTTGAATTGGTATTCAAATGTTGAATCGTTATTAATGGTAAAGCTGAGAATAATAGCAGAATGATTATTGTCATCAACAAAAAGAGAATAAGTTCCTTTTGAGAACCACACAGGTAAGGCATCAAAGCCACATGAGTTCCAATAGGCCGAATCATTCGCAAGAAGCAATAAGTGCGAAGCCCATGAGTAGGCAGTGCTGCCACCGGGAAAGCTAATGGGTGCCATCCTGCGGATAAGCTGTGTGATTGTTGCCACTTCCGCCATCAGCATATTGTAATACCCAATCATCTGCAATAGGGTATGAATTATAGTAGGGTACATCGTTGACGGAACCATTGTGCTGCGAACTGTCAGGGTACAACGATGATTTGCTGCGCGAATTAGCTGTAAGCATAAGAATGCACAAGAACAAATTAAAAAGGGAAGAAGTTTTCATCTGATAATGAAGACAACCTTTAAGGCTGCCGGTGCTGCATTCGGAATGAAGAGAATTGCTATCGTCACCCCAGGGTTTCATGAAGAGGAGAAAGAGTTTTCCTTTCAATCCATTCTTCCACTTCGTTGAGAGAATGATACAATTGAGAGAGAGATTCAATAACGAAATATTGTTCTTGCATCGCGTCGGTTCGAAAGGATGTTTCAAGAATTGTTTTCACGTCAAAATCACGATAATCAGGCTTCCCGCTCATGCTGAATGCACTTTCACCATGTGAAGAAAGAATTCCGGCGCCGTAGATTTTCAGTCCCTGTTTTTCTCTGATCAATCCGAACTCAATCGTAAACCAGTACATCCTGCTGAGTAATTCAATCATTTGCCCGTGGTCCATCGCCTTCGATGCAATCTTCGCCATGCCGGTTAAAAAGTTGCTGTAATCTTCGTGCACCAGGAGCGGAACATGTCCAAATACATCATGAAACATATCCGGTTCTTCAATGTATTCAAGCTGGTTCATTTTCCTCAGCCATGCTGTCGCCGGAAATTTTTTCTGCGAAAGCAATTCAAAAAAATCTTTGGGTGGAATATGTCCCGGCACTACTTCCAATTGCCATCCTGTTGTTGAAAGGAGAATGGCATCCACTTCCTTAAAAACGGGAATTTTCCCGTCATGAAAATTTACTTCTTCAATAGCTTCCAAAAATGCGGCTGAGCCAAACTTCGAAAGTATCGATGCCTGACGGTTGAAAAGAAGTGACCACACCTTTTGATCTTCGGAAGTGTACGCAGCATAATCCTGTCTTAGTTTTTTCATATTGTTTTATGATGTTTAGAAAATTAAAAACCCCGGCTCATTAGACCGGGGTTTTTATTTGATAAATTGTTTTGGTCAGTTACGGCAATTCATTCCCGATTCCAAATTTGTGGTTGGAATAGTAATAAGGATATGAATTGAACCGGTGCATCATTTTTTGCGGCGACAAAGAAATCCTGCATTTTGCAATGGAGCAAATAAATTTTCCTGCTTTCGTCGATAAGTGCGTAGGTAGTCGGGGAGAACCAGCGCTGAAGTTGCTGGTCAGGAGACAGGCAACGGCGTGAAAGATTGAGATTAGCTTCAATCCTCGCTACAAATGGGGACCGGAAGGGAGAGGGCATTTACTGTTGCAATAATTCAGAGTTAGAAAGTGTTCCATTCAAGTATTCCAGAAGCTGCCTACAAGCAATTTGAGCAAACTCTTCAAAAACTTCCTCCACTGTCCAACCTATGTGAGGTGTTAAAGTAATATTGTCAAGCTTTCGCAGGGGAGAGTCAATTGCTAACGGCTCCTGAACAAATACATCAAGACCGGCACCCGCCAAATGGTCTTTCCTCAATGCTTCGACTAAAGCGTTCTCATCAACAATAGCTCCACGGGAAGTATTGATCAATATTGCGCTTGCTTTCATTTTAGCCAATCGTTCTTTATTTATCAGTCCAGTCGATTCTTTTGAAAGCCGAAGATGAATACTAACAATGTCACTTGTTTCCAGGAGTTCGTCTAAAGGCAGTCTTTTAAAGCCATTGTTTGTATCGTAGTTTTTTCCGTCTCTGTCCCACGCTACAACTTCCATATTGAAAGCAGTACTCGCAATGTGTGCCACACGCGAGCCATGCCGCCCCAAACCAAGAATTCCTAAACGTCGTCCTGATAATGTGCGCCCCGTTAAAGGTTTCCATTCCCCGTTTTGCATGATTTTATTTCCCTGAGGCACTTTGTGCATCAGTCCAAGCATAAAGGCAAAGGTTAATTCAGGTACTGAAATCAGCGGCGCTTTTACTCGTCTTCCCAGTGCTATGGCAATGTTTTGTTTTTGTGCTGCAGAGGTATCAATATGGTAGGCATGCCCTCCTGTTTGAAGTACTAACTTTAGATGAGGCATTCTTTTAAAAACTTGTTCATTCAAGACGGTACGCTCTCTTAATGTCATTAAAAATTGAGCTTGTTCTATTTCAGAATCACCTGCTTTATCTATAGGCTCTTTTAGAAATTTGATTTCTACCAGATCTTTGAGTTGATCCCAACAGGCAGATGACCGAATGCGTCCTTCCCAATCGTCAAGGATTATCAATAATGGTTTCATGCGAGGTTTCCAAGCATACAAATTTAACTCAGGGGTGCTGAGCATAGGCGACAATCGAAGCCCTGGCAAGCGCTGTGGAATTAAGGTAAAAACCAACCAATGCAGGAGATGTAGTTTCCTTCAAGTCAATCTTCGTTTTTAAGGCATACACTGTGATCACATATTGATGAGCCGGACCTGCCGATGGTGCCGGACCAACATAACCATTGTTTCCAGTGTCGTTGATGCTTTGAATTACTCCTGTTGGCATGAGCTTTTTTGCAATGTCGCCTGCGTTAGAAGAAAGTTCTGTAACGTTCGCCGGGATATTGAAGACCACCCAATGCCAGAATCCGCTTCCGGTGGGCGCATCCTTGTCATACATAGTAACGGCAAAACTCTGCGTTCCGGCCGGAGCATTTTGCCAGGAAAGCTGTGGTGAAACGTTGTCACCTGTATAACCGAAACCATTCATAAAGTACCGGTTTGTAAATTGTCCTCCCAGCTCATCACTCTTTAGCGTGAAGGTTTGTGCCTGGCTGATTGCCGCCAGAGCGAGCAAGCTCAAAAAGCTGATCCATTTTTTCATATCTTTTAGATTTTTAATGGTGCAAAATTCGCCTGCCAGTTTATATGCGTTGTTGTCGCAATCGATCAAAAGCTTTCGATAATCATTCAAATTCGTGGAGGGAATTTTCTTCTAATAATTTTGCTTAGTAAATACAGTAATGAGTACGGCGATCATTTTGGACGATTACATTTCGACAATATCCGGGGAACCGGAGATGGGGGTTCGGATAATCAACCATATAACAAAGTCGGACGTAATTCGAAATAAGATAGTCCTTCAAAATTATCTCTTCAGTCTTTTAGTGGAAGGAACAAAAGGTGTTCATACCGCACATAACAGCATCACGATTGACAATGAAAGGTTCCTCTTGTTCTTATCGGGCAATTACCTGATGACTGAAAAAATTGCCTCTTCTGACGGAAGATTTCAGAGTGTACTGATATTCTTTACGCAGGAGGTCCTTCATCTTTTCTTCTCAAAATATGTTGATGTCATAAGTGAGACACTAAACGAATCTTTTGAGCAGGTTCAGGTTTTTAGTAAAGATGAATTCTTATACAACTTCATCGATTCCCTGCTTCTGATATCCGGGAACGGAAAGAAAATACCTGCGACATTACAGCTCATAAAACTGGAGGAACTATTGCTTTATTTATGCCATCACTATCCGGAAAAAATGCAGCAATTAAAAATGAGGGTAAGTATTAGTAGAACGGAAATAGAAATGAAAAAATTGGTTGAATCGAATATTGGAAATAATATCAGCCTTGATGAGCTCGCGTTCTTGAGTAATATGAGTTTATCTACTTTTAAAAGAAAGTTTCTTAAACTCTATGCTATTGCACCCAGTAAGTGGTTTCTTCAAAAAAGAATGGAGCTCGCCACCACTCTTTTAAAGACCGGCAAAGAAAAGCCCAGCGAAATCTATTTTAAGGTTGGCTATGAAAGTCATTCAAGTTTTACGCATTCCTTCAAGCAAGTATTTGGGCTTACCCCAACCGAATATCGAGAGAAAATTATAATCTGACTCCCCAAGACAACTACATTCTCACAATCACCAATCTCTTTTCACCTCTGAAGTCACGCGCTGAAACTGTACAAATAATCTTCTGCACGGGCAACGATTCCTCCTGCAAGGAATTATTGTAAACGCAACTGGTTTCTGATCGACTATCTTTTCTGTTGGATGCATCCTCGTTACAAGCGAGGGGAGAATGAAGAAATGAATCAAGCATCTTGAATTTCCGATTCAACCAACTTTGCCAGTTTTTCTAATGACTTCAGCCAATCAAAATAACACATATCTGCCGGCAGAACTAAAGGAATTCGCACTCATTGCAAAACGAACGCGGGTTGAGGGAAGTTTTTTGTATATTTGAATATCAACTTTCAGACTATGTCGCAACCACTGTCCCTAACCGAAAAATTAAAATTGTGTATCGGTCAATCCAGAGATTTCCTTCTCACAAATGGCGAAACAATTCCGGCAGGTGTTGAGAGTGTAAACGATATGAGTGAAACTGTAAAATATCTTTACGGCGATGCCCTTCGACGATTAAAGGAATTGCAGGATAAAAACATGCCTACTGAAGAATTCCTGAAAAATGAATCAAACTATGAAACGCTTTCCATCGAGGAAATAAAGGACATTCTCAGCGTCCAATAATTACTATACCAAGGATATAATCGCTACGTTAGTCTGCATTTGCAATCCGGATTTTACAATTGATCAGATTTTTAAATCTGATTTCTTAGGAGATTGGGACTATTCACAAGAAATTATTTCTTAATGGTGCTCTTGAGGTCGTTTGGCTAGTTACAATCCCGACCATGCGGTGATTGCAGGTGTAAAGATCACCATCAATTACATCAGCACGAATCCATGCTGGTTGAGGGTTCTTATTCTCCCGTTGAGTAATTGATTTCATGATCATGCTCATCATAAGGATATTTTCGCGCCCCGAATAAACGGCTTCTTCGTTATGTGAGGCCTCAAAAAAACATGAAACTCCTCCTTATACTACTCGCTGCAGCGTTGCTGACTGTTAACCGTGTCGCTGCCCAATGGATAAAGATTAACGACGTCCCAGCACAGCACATCGTGGCATTAACAGCTTTCGACGACAAGATTCTTGCTGCAGCCGAAACCGGTTTACTTTATGAAAGCGGCGATGGCGGCGTTTCCTGGAGTCCGATCGTGGTAAGCAATACTCCTATCGTCATTATCACACTTAGAATACTTGATGCTGCGATTTATGTCGGCACATTTCATAATGGCATATTCAGCAGCACTGATAGCGGGGCTACCTGGATAAATACGGGAAGTTCTCTCCCGGCAGTGACGGGGATTGAAAAGCATGGAGAGGATTTATATGCGGCTACTCTGGGAGCTGGCGTGTATAAGTTTGATCAAAGCTCCGGTATTTGGATGCCATTCAATGATTCACTTCCCACTTATTCGGTTAACGTTAATACAATTCTCAGCACTGCAAATTCATTATTTATAGGTGCGGGCGCAAATGGCACCTTTTATCGGTACAACTTTACTATAAACGGCTGGCATGAAGAATACTACTACAGTCTACTACGACCGGGACTGCTAATTGACAAACTGATCAGCACATCAGATACCATATTTGCGGTAAACGGAAACAGAATCATAAGAAGCGAGGATAATGGAGTAAGCTGGAAGGATGACAATATAGGTTCTCACAATGGGTATTTCCGTACCATCTATGCAGGAATAAATAATCACTACACGTTAACAAATATAATTCCCGAAGGCACCTGGGTGCAACAAAGAAGCAACCTTTCGGCGGGAGGAACTACCTGGGCAAATAATGAAGAATTTCTATCCGGCGGATATTCGTATGATATTTTTGAGTTCCAAAATAAACTTTTCCTTGCGAAAGCTGACGGTCTTTATGTGAAAGAATTGACATCCGGAGTGAAAGATCCTATAAATAAGGAAAACGATGTTAGAATAGCTCCTAATCCATCCGGTCCTTCAGGTTTCCATATTTCAAGTGACGTTGAAATTAGGGAGATCACGATCTCTTCCATGTCAGGACAAATTTTATTCGATGAGAATATTAGCGGAAGCGAATTTACCCTCCAACCAAATTTACAACAAGGAATCTATGTTATAAACTTCACCTTATTGAACGGTCGAAAGCTGGTAAAGAAAATAATCATCGATTGAGATGAATACGCTCAGCCAACACGTCGTTGTCCATAGCTTGCCACGGACAAGATGAGAACGTGTTCCACTTTTGGTGGAAACGCTGTTACAAAAAACATCCTCGTTAGAAACGACGACAAAAGGGGGAACTGTATACCTATTTGGATTGCAAATCCAAATATCAAAGCTTCCGGATTATTCTCTATCGTAAATTTTAAAAGGAGTTCATGAGGTCGCTTCGTTTGTTACGAATCCGGACGGACATGGCGAGGGCGTGTGTTCCTCTCCGTTCGTTGGAACATTTCCTATTCTTTTCTTATTTCATAGCATAGTTCCACCATTCCGCTTTTGTAGGCTGTCACGTCTTTTAAGTGTAATGCTTGTTCTTGACCGATATGGTCAAAAAGCAAAGTTCCGTCACCCAAAATAACAGGCATTACTGATAATCGTATTTCGTCCGCTAATTTTAAGCGAATGAAATCTTTGGCAAGCATAGCACCGCCCACAAGCCAAACACTCTTATAGTTTGGTTTTAGTCGTTCAGCTACAAGTTTGTTCAGGTCGCCCGAATAGAGTTCAACGTTCTTTCTGTCAATCGGCAGGTTTCGGTGAGTTACTACAATAGTTGGCACGTCTCCGTAAACCCATCCATAAGATTTAGAAAGTTCCAAAGCGTGTTCAAATGTCCGGGACCCCATTACATAGCAGTCTATTGTTTTAAGAAATTCCTCTGTATCTTGTTCATTAACTCCTTTCTCATAGTAGTCGGATGTCTCAAACCACGAAACACTATTGTCTTTGTTGGCAATAAAGCCATCAAGACTTGAAACCATATGTATTGTCACTTTAAATGAGCCTGCTGTCATTTGTGAATGCGTGTTGTGAACTGCTGTGTCATTTAACATTGCCACTAACCGTGGTCTTATCGCGCACTAATTTGTGTTATCCCCCCAAATATAGAGCGATAGCCGCACCTCATCTCAACTTAGACTTCACATCTAATTTTGGTTGGTGGGCGCGGACGTCAGCACTGGCAGGAAGAGAAGGAGGAGAAAAATTGCTCACTCGCACGCATTAGAAATGTTGCCAATTGCATCCTTGTTGCAAAAAAGGACGAGTGGGGGAAATCTCAAAGTATCCGCGTTACAAACCTGGCAAACAAAGTGAGCGCACGCGAATTGCTCACTCACATTTCTCAACGACATTCGCTCGAAATGAGGTTGATTTTACGAAGAAACAGTATGAGCGTGTTCCTCGGACAGCTGCTCCTGTTTTATCTTTTCAAATTCTGTTCGCAATATTTTTTAAGGTTCTGCATGGTGGTGATAATACCCGCAGACACTTTCTTTTTCATGAAAAGGTTAAACGTGATCATCTTCGAAAAAGGCATCTGAAGATGGAGGAGCAGGGTCAGTTTTGTTTTGCCCTCTTTCTTTTCAAGAATGTAGTCGACGGTCATCGGCATCTCCGCGGCCGTTTCTGAAAACGAAACCATTCCTTCGCTTCGCACAATGTTACTCGTGATTACCACGCTTGACTCGTCCCTCACGCATTCATGCCGGGTTCCGATCCTGTTTATTTTATTGTGTGCTTCATCCTGAATTTTCACTTCTTTAATTCCTGCGAAGTAATTCATACGCTGAGGAAGATCAATCAGCGCATCGAACACGAGTCCTATCGGCGCGTTGATTTCATTTTCATAGCGGATCGGATTTTTTACATGAAACACTTTCACATCCGGCGGTGGCGGATCGGTAATGGAATTATAGAGTTGCTTGAATGGCGAATACGTGTATTCCACTTTGCCCAAGTCATACTCGCTGCTTCCTTTCATGAGTTGAATCCACTCGAAATCTTTTTTCCCGGAAGAGGTCAATTGGTCGAGGGCAATGTTGTTCGTCGTCATCATGTATTCGTGCTCGGGAATATCATTTTTCAGAAGACGGTGCACGAGAATCACATCAGGTCCGAAAAGCTTCTCGTGCTCTTTTACTTTATAAAAATTAACATGTCCCTGATGTGCCACTATCTTAAGCGTCATCTTGCTTGCCGCAACGCATGCGCCGCAATCACAGATGCGCGACATCTCGTACTTCCTGAGCTGTTGGCGAAAGGCGATGAACATTTTTTTGCATTGCACTGCGATTTCTTCCGGCGGCAGCTCACGTCCGATCCTATAAAAGAAAATAGCGTCACCTTCAATTTCTGAAACCTTCATATCAAGTTGGTTCGCTTCAATCAAGGTTTCCAGTAATTCCTGGATGATGAGTTGCCCGTGATTGATCTCTGTTCCATTCACAAATTCGGTGAAGCCACTGATGTCAGGAATAAACAGGAGAGCAGGCTGGGTGGTGCCTGTTGTTTCGGCCATAGGGAGGTCATTTTATCTTTTGTAAGATATGCAATTCGGAATAAAGAAGCCCGGTAATTCATCAGAAGCTTGAATGGACAAGTGTAATAGAACATTTCGCCATAATCATACGCGTTTCCGAATGCGCGCGCTATTTCTATCCATGACTGGCGTCCTCGTCGACCATTCTTATAGAAATATATTAGAAGGTTGGTGAGAGGCAACATCAACTCTTAAAGCGCAAGCGGACCCTTGCGCCATAACAGGGATTTTTATTTAAGATGCGGAGTAAAAATGATGGCTATGCTTGCCTGTCCGATCTTATGCGGATCCATTTGCTCATGGTACGGGGAATCATCCACAATCCAATCCGTATACTTTGAGATGGTAGAATCCACATCCATGTTACATTCTTCCGTTACCAATACAAAAATGTGTGAATGCGTATCCTTAGCATAAGCATACGGAAGCCACACACCTGAAAAGGCGGAGGAAATACCAAGTTCAATCTGGTCAACTGTGTACTGTGTAGAAGTATCACAGAGATAAAGCTGCTGGTAATCGTAAGGAATGCCTCCCGCTTTTGCCTTCACGATATCATAATCCGAATCAGTGATCAGATATACTTTACCGAAGGTTGCCGAATCGCTTACAGCTGTCGAATCATCGTCTTTATGCCCGCCATACGCAATGATGTTTTGCGCCGGTGAGGTGATGGTTTCATTGGATTTGTTGCACGCTATAAATGCGGCAATAACCACTATAAAAAGTGGTGTGGGTTGAAAAATAAAATGGGATCGCATACAATAATTGTTTGGGTTTGATTAAATATGATTGCATCCGAAGGGTGCCTACGAAGGTTTAACTCGTTTGTTACAAGAGGTTAGGCTGCATCCGATTCATCGAAGGGCTATTCACCTATGTTCTGTCTGTTTTCCAAAGATTTGCGACAGGCAGATTGATTTCGGCTGCAAACTCAGAATATAAAATGAGATGTCAATGCGCGAATTATCCGAACACTGCACGAGAACAAAAATAGCCTGTGCAAACACGGACCATGAGATAATTGCTCGCTCACTCGCATTACAAATGAAGCTTCAATTGCATTCTTGCTGCAATAAAGCGGGTAACTTGATTTGGCATCCAGGTTGCGGCACTACTTCAATCAAAATTTTGGATCGTTATGAGTGCAAACGTGCGGTACATTGTGAATAGTGTCGATGAAGCAATTCCCTTCTACACCGAAAAACTTGGATTTAATCTCGTTATGCATCCTGCACCCGGATTTGCGGCGCTTTCAAAAGGCGATTTGAAATTATACCTTAATCAGCCCGGTGCCGGCGGCGCCGGTCAGCCCATGCCTGACGGCATGGTGCCTGCTCCTGGCGGGTGGAACAGGATACAATTTGAAATCAGTAACCTGGAGGCATTCGTGGAGAAATTGAAAAAAGACAAAGCAACATTTCGGAACGAGATTGTAAAAGGTATAGGCGGCAAACAAATTCTTCTTGAAGACCCCTCTGGCAATCTTATCGAGCTGTTTGAACCCGCTTCATAAAAGAGTAACTGCTTTCTCTCATCGTTGCTCAATTGTAGCTTAAGTTTAAAAGATACAAGTGCACGCTGATTTTTGTTTTGACAGAAAATCATTTTTGCGATAAAGTTGTCAATAATTCTTCCAGGTAATTCAAGGTCATAGTAAATCCTCCCTGGAAGCCCATTTCAATCATCTTCTCCATTCGGGCAAGGGATTCATTTTTAATAGTAATACTGACTTTTGTAATTCCGTTTTGTTCGCTGAAACTCAAATCCCATTCAGAACCCGGCAATTCAGGGTTTTCATCTTTGTCTGCAAAAGCATTCAAATACTTAAAATTGGTTTTTGGACTAATGGAAGTAAATTTCTGAAGTGAATAATGTTCTTGTCCTTCGGGACCTACCATGGCATAAAATCTTCTTCCACCAACTTTAAAATCCATAACTTTTGTTTTTGATGCCCAGGGTTTAGGTGCCCACCATTGGTCAAGAATTTCTTGCTTGGTAAAAGCATCCCATACCAGCGAAAGGTCAGCAGCAAATTCCCTGGTTACAAATACCGTTTTTGTTGCTTTGTCAACGGTAAAATCAAATAGTAAGTTGTTCATTTTTTTTGTTTTTTAATTGTTGATAATACTTTGTCTAATTGATTGAACTGAGCATCCAAAATCTTTTTGAATTGCTCTATCCATTTATCAATCTCTTTTATTTTGTTTGCATTGATGTGGTAATAAATTTCTCTTCCTTTATGCTCTTGCTTCACCAATTCACATTCTGTAAGAATTTGAATATGCTTTGAAACCGCCTGCCTGCTTGTATGAAATTCTTCTGCAATGGTATTGGGTGTCATTGACCGGGCTGCAATCAATAACAAAATTGCCCTTCGTGTCGGGTCGGCTAACGCCAGGAAGATCATAAAAGCCAGCATTGCTGGAAATGTAAGCAATCTTGTAACATTTTTCATATTTTAATTTGGTTTAGGCTGTGATTTCATCAAAGCATATTCCCAACTGATCGCCATTCATTTCAACTGAGTTATAAATTCTCCGGTAATACACTGTGAAAAAACTGAATCATGTGCCGTTTGATAGCGGGGTCTGCTTTCCCCTAATAATCCTATTGCCGCGGGAACCGCTAAACGTGCGGAAGATTATCTGTATAGTTCTGTTTGTGATTATGCACGAGAGAAAGGATGGAGAAATGTTGTTAGAATGTCATAGGAAATACAATCGTTGAACACGATTCCCCCACTCGTCCTTGTTTGCAACAGGAGCAGAATTTTGTAATGCGAGTGGGTAAGCCCAACTCTCAACATAGTGCGTCTTTGATTGAGCCTTGTGCTTTTGATCGCATCTCAAACCAATGGGCAAATTCACAGAAGCATTTCACAGTTGCATTCGCCACAAAGCGGTATCAGGAGCACCTTTGAAAATCTACTTTTCCCTTCCTAAAAAATTAATTGAAAAAAAACTTGTGCAACCAAATAATTGCACATATATTTGCAACCACTTAATTGCACATAAAACAAATGGAAGTAAGACGGGATGTTTTCCAGGCGTTAGCCGACCCGACACGAAGGGCAATTTTGTTATTGATTGCAGCCCGGTCAATGACACCCAATACCATTGCAGAAGAATTTCATACAAGCAGGCAGG
>JGI24806J26614_1000507_pt1 | contig 12127 bp, 8 predicted proteins | sample Kansoi200umMDA_FD_26614 | JGI IMG/M metagenome (IMG submission 26614)
AGAGCAGGGCTGAAAGAAGTGAGCGGCGCAACCTTCCAGCAATTAATGCATGAGCGCAGGGTGGAACTTGGTGGTGAGAATATCCGCTTCTTTGACCTAATGCGTTGGGACAAAGCCGGGCTTATTAAAGTAGATACTATTTTCAGCAAACCAAAAACAGCATCTCTGCTGCCTCCTTATAACGGAGCTGTGGTAATCCCTGGCCGAACATTCACAAGGCCGAAGAATTATTACATGCCTGTGCCACAAGCTATTATTGATGAAAGCAAGGGGGTGATAAAGCAAAATCCGAATTACTAGTAATACGTGGATGGCGAATGGTGAATAACAGGTAGGGTAAATCGCTGGTCATTAAAAAGAATACATCTTTTAATGACCAGCGATTTAATAACAAATATTACATTCGTACCTCTTAATAATTGCTTAACCTGTATTTGTACTTTAATGAAATTCACCGCTGTTATTTTGCGTGACTCTTTTAAAAAGCAGCCGTGTATAGTGATGAACAAATAATATGGAACCAGGTTTGTAATGCCGATGCAAAGGCCTACAATGCATTATATGAAAAGTATTGGGAAGAACTTTTTCAATATGCGTATAAGATTGTGGGTAACAGGCAGGATGCCGAGGAATTGGTGCAGGATCTTTTTGTACATATATGGAACAAACGAATCACATTGCCGCCTGTGCAATCTGTAAAAGCATACCTGTTTACAGCAATGAAGCATCGCGTGCTCAACAGGCTTTCTAAAAGAAAAATAACCATACTTGATATTGATACGGTTGAAGAAACATGTAATGAGGATTCTCCGCTTGAACAACTCGAATACAAAGAATCAGAACGTGCATTAGCGACACGAATACATGCATTGCCTGGTAAAATGAAGGAAGTGTTTACGATGCATCGTATAAACAATTTATCAATAACTGAAATAGCAGAGCAAACTAACACCTCTCCCCAAACAATAAGAAACCAGCTAAATTCTGCATATAAAAAGCTGCGTCTAAGCCTTAAAACGTTACTGTTTTCTCTTTTTTAAAATTTATTACCTCCTCTTAATAGTATTATACCTGCTTTGGGTTATCACATGTAGAAGTATGCCCTCCTGGTTTAAAATGTATGCTTTCATCAATATTGAAAAATTTCTAAAATATTTTTTTAAAGCGGATAGTTAACTTTTTTGTTACCCCTGTCTTGTAAGTAAAACTGACTGTATTGAACGAAGAAGAATTTAGAATCTTACTTGATAAGTATCAACAGAATGCTTGCACAGAAGAAGAAACATTAAGGCTGCTGGCGCATATTGATGAAATGGCGGCGGTAGGTGAAGAATACATATTTTCTTCGGATGGAGAAAAGGACCGGGTTAAAAAATCAATCAAAGAAAGAATAGATACGCAGGTTTCCGCACAAGCAAAAGGCTTTATATGGAAGCGCTGGTATAGCTATGCCGCTGCTGCATGCATAATGTTGTTTGCGGCAGGAATTTATTTTTTACAAGGAAATCCAAAAACCATTGTTATCAGCTCTGCTGCCGGAAAAATTGTAAAGCATCAATTACCGGATGGCAGTATAGTATGGCTCAACAGCGCCTCAGAAATCAGTTATAAAACAAATTTCGCCGGTAAACGATCTCTTCAATTGCTTAAGGGTGAAGTGTTTTTTGACGTAAAGAAAGATGCTGCACATCCTTTTGTTATAGCTTCAAATGAAATAAACACTACTGTTAAAGGCACATCCTTCTCTGTAAAACTTATAGAACAATCAGGTGATGTTAAAGTATCAGTTGTAACGGGCAGAGTGGCTGTAAGCAAAGCTGCAGACACACTTGCTGTGTTATTGCCACATCAAAGATTAAAATACAATCATGGTAATGGCTTAGCCCTTAAGGATTCCATATTATACGCCGAAGCAAACGGATGGATTAATGGTGAAGTATTAATGCAAAATGCTTCATTAGCTGAAATAAGCCAGTGGCTTGAAAACGATTTTGGGCTAACTGTGATAAACAAAATACAACACACAGATGCAGAGTATTACGTACAGGTGAATCGCAATATTAATGCTACGGATGCTGTCCGTATTCTTAACCTGCTTGGAAGAAAAAAGAACATTCATTTTACGCTTACCGATAAAACGGTGCTCATTCAATAAACAGTCTTCAAACCTAACAGTCTATGAGTATGAAACAAAACAAACAAGCTTACCGGAGATTGAACCGGCTGCTGATTAAGTGCAGCCTGGTGGCTATGCTTGCTATGCCCGCTGTGGAATCCATTTCACAGAACGTGCTTAAAACAGCGATAACGATTGATGAAAGCAAGTTATCGCTTGATAAAATATTACAGCAAATTGCTGCACGTACCAATGTAAAGCTAGCTTATGATGTAAAGCAGGTTAAGCAATACACCATAACTCTTCGTGACAAGAAAACAATTACACTTGAAGAGCTTTTTCAGAAAATATTACAGCAGACAGATCTCACTTTTCAGAATCAATCCAATACGATAGTTATTTATCCTAAGAACGAACCAAGTGCGGCTGTAATGCAGAATAATGCAACTTTTGCCGGCTATGCTTCTTACATACCGCCAAAGGAAACGATTACCGGTACCGTGTCAGATGAAAACGGACCGCTTCAGTCTGCATCCGTGTATATTAAAGGAACATCCAATGGTACACTTACAGATGCCGATGGTAAATTTTCTCTTACCACAGATGCTGATGGCAAGGAGCTGACCTTTGTTGTTTCACTGGTCGGTTATCAAACAAAGGAGCTTACCGTAAGTTCTTCTCAAACAACTTTATCAGTAAGGCTTACAAGAGCTATAACTCAATTGGAAGATGTAGTGGTAGTTGGTTATGGTACGCAGCAACGCTCAAAGGTAACAGGTGCCGTTGCCAAGGTGCAGTTAGATAAAGCTACTTCCCGTTCCATCAATAACATTGCAGATTTGCTACAGGGAAAAGCCCCTGGCGTGGTAGTGGGCAATGAAGGTGGCGACCCGACTGTTTCTCCTCACATAAACATACGCGGTCTTGGAGGTATTAACGGTGAAAGTGTACTATATGTAGTTGATGGTGCCGTTATAACAGGCTCACCTGTATTAAATCCTAATGAAATAGAATCTATAGATGTATTGAAGGATGCTTCTGCCGCTATTTATGGTGCAAGGGCCTCGGGTGGTGTAATACTTATTACCACTAAAAAAGGTAAGAATGGAGCCGCCTCTATTACGCTGGACGCTAAATATGGAGTACAGTCGGCATGGCGCAAACTGCAGGCTTTAGATGCTAAAGAATTTGCTGATGTTATGAACCTTGCAGCAGACAATGCCGGCAAACCAAGGCAGGAAGCTTTTGATGCAAGCGTTTATCCTGATGGACAGGTTACAAAAACAAACTGGGTAGATGATGTGTTTAGAACAGGTAAAACAAATGAGTATAGCGTAAGCATTAATGGAGGTACAGATAAGTCAAAATATTTCATGGGTTTTTCTTATCGCAATATGGAAGGTATTTTATTGAATACCTATGCACGCAGGTATTCTTTCCGCATTAATATGGAAAACCAGCTTAAGCCCTGGTTGAAGATAGGAGAGAACATGTCTTATTTTTACCTGAATGGAAATGGCGCAAACACTACCAGTGGCTATACCGGCGCTATTATCTCTGCAATATTTTATCCGCCGAGTGTTGCACCGTATAATGCAGATGGAACGTTTGCAGGGCTTCCCGCAAAATATGCTGGTGCATATGGCGATGTAATTAATCCCGTGGCATACCTCATGCGTCTTGATTATAAAAATCCAACAGGCAATCTTTTTGTAAATCCTTATGCAGAAATAAAGCTGTTGCCTGAGCTTACCTTCCGTTCAAACTTTGCTTATACCAAACAGGAGATAAATGAAAAATATTTTACTCCGCGGGTTCTTGAGATTGGTAAAATATTCGATTATAACCAGCTTAACCAAAACACTTTCAACTTTACAGATATCCTTGCAGAACAAACATTAACCTTTAATAAAAAGTTTGGCGAGCATAATTTAAATGCAGTTGCCGGTTACAGCTATCAGCAAAGAGAATGGGACAAATTGCAGGTATATGTGCAGGACTTTAATGATGAACGTTCAGAATATCGTTACCTGCAAAATGGTAACAGTATTTATAAGCCTTACAGCGAAAAAACAAAGGATGCACTTGTGTCTTATTTTGCACGTATCAATTACGATTACAAAGGCAAATACCTGCTTTCTTTAATCAACAGGTATGATGGCTCTTCGCTTGTGGCTAAGCAAAACAGGTTTGAGAATTATCCTTCAATATCTGCAGGATGGGTTGTTGGTAAAGAAGGTTTTCTTGAAAATGTTAACTGGCTCAGCAACCTTAAACTTCGTGCAAGCTACGGTCTAATAGGCAACCTGGGTAGTGTGCCTAATACAGCAGTAAGCCCGCCGCTTTCACAGACGGCCGCATATCTTGGCCAGGATCCAACACAGGTGTTTGGTTATGCTGCAACAGCATTGCCTAATAAAGATTTAAAATGGGCAAGATCAAGACAACTCAATTTTGGTATTGATGCCGGTATTCTTAAAAACAAGGTTACACTTATTGCCGATTACTTTATTAAGAAAAGCGAAAGGATGTTGATGGCAATACAACCACCAAGCACAACAGGTGTAGGTACACAGTGGGTAAACGGTGGTGATGCAAAAGATAAGGGCATTGAACTTGGCCTGGGGTATAACAGCGACCCAAGAAAAGCCTTTACCTATGGTATGAATGCAACACTTACAAAGATCACCAATAAGCTTGTTTCACTTCCTAATAATCAAACAAACATCAGCACTTCTGGTATTAATGTAAGAGGTGCACTTGCTCCTGTGTTGATACAGGTAGGTTCGCCATTGTACTCTTATTATGTGATTAAAACAGCAGGCTTATTTCAATCACAAAGTGAAATTGATAGTTACAAAAACAAAGATGGCAACTTAATACAGCCCAATGCAAAACCGGGTGATATTAAATTCGTAGATGCAAATAATGATGGAAGAATAAGTAATGATGACAGGGTAGTGGTTGGTAATCCTTATCCGGATTTTACGTACAGCTTCTCCTTCAATGCATCTTACAAAGGATTTGATATTAACATCTTTGCGCAGGGCGTTCAAAATAATAAAATTTTTAACGCACTCAAGTACACTGGCCTTAATGCATCCAGTGGTCAGAATTATAACATGCTGAAAGATGTTTTAAATGCATGGTCTCCTACACATACCAACACGTCTATACCACGCGTTTCTGCGAGTGATGCAAATGGAAACTTTGGCAACACTTCTGATTTTTATATTGAAAAAGGTTCTTACCTGCGTATAAAAAATGTAACGCTTGGTTATACATTACCGGCTGCATTAACAAGCAGGTATAAAGTAAACAGTGTGCGTGCATATATCACGGCAAATAACCTGCTCACCTTTACGGGCTATTCAGGATTTGACCCCGAAGTAGGTATGGATCAATATGGCATAGACCTGGCGCGTTACCCGCAGGCAAGATCTTTCATCTTTGGTTTGAGTGTAAATTTCTAAACAGCTAAATCAACCGTTATGCAATACTTAACTAATAAATATTACCTCTTATTAATACTGGTGATGTGCCTTGGAGCATGTACCAAAAAACTGGATATTGTTCCTGAAGGAAGTCCTTCTGCCGGTAACTTCTGGCAAACAAAAGATGATGCAATCAGCGGCGCTAACGCCATGTATGAATTGTTTGATGATGAAAACTTTTATGGCCGTGGCTTCTGGTGGTTCATCAATGCAAGCGATGATATGGTTACAGGTCGTGTAAAAGCGCAGGGTGATAACATTAAAAACTTTAATTCATCTTTTATCGGTGGAGATTATACTGAAGGGCAATGGAAGATGCGCTATGTTGTAATCAAGAGAGCCAATGATGTTATCAATAATGTTCCCAACATTCAAATGGATGAAAGCCTTAAGAAAAGAATTATTGGTGAAGCATATTTTCTAAGTGGCTTAATGTATTTTCAGTTAACAGCAAACTATGGCAATGATAAAGCCGGAGTGCCTATTGCAGACAGGGAAAATCCCTCAAACGCAAACCCAATACCACGTGCATCAAATGCCGCTGAAAACTATGATTACATTGCAAAGGATCTAAAAATGGCTGCGGAATTGTTGCCGTATTTTGACACCTACACAACCGCAGATTATGGCCGTGCCCATAAAACTGCAGCCTGGGCCTTGTTATCAAAAGTGTATTTGTATAAGAAGGATTATGCAAACGCAGAGTTGTATGCTGATTCTGTTATTAACAGTGGCAAGCATGCGTTGTTATCTAACTTTTCTGATGTATTTACCATTGCCAACAACTGGAGTAAAGAGTATATCTGGAGTGCGTTCTGCACTGCGAAAGGCACAGGTGGCTGGGGCAGCATATTGCCCGGTGTAATGCTGGAGAACAAAGGCTGGGGACTTTATAATGGCTGGGGATATTATATGCCTACAAAAGAGTTATATAATGAGTATGAAGCGGGTGATAAACGCCTTGCAGCAACCATTTTAAAACCAGGTGATAACTTCCTTTTCTTTGGTGAATCAAGAACGTATGCTTCTACCAACAGCTTGTCTGGTTACCAGTTTAGAAAGTATATGGAACCTTTTGGATATTCCAATCCTATCGGTGCTTATTTAAGTCCTAATGGGGATCATCCAACTACTGCATTAAATCTTCCAATCATCCGTTATGCTGAAGTTATATTGATAAAAGCGGAGGCTAAATTAATGCAGGGTAAGAATGCTGATGATGAAATTAATATGATTAGAAAGAGAGCATGGGGAAATGCAGATAATTATCCTAAGGTAACCGGGGCAACGATGGCAAATTTAAAACATGAAAGAAGATGTGAGCTGGCTGGCGAATGGTCTGATCATCACCGTGATTTGGTAAGATGGGGAGATGCACAGGCTGCTTATGCAAAACCATTGCATGGCTATAGCGGCGCAGAGATATGGCCCGCCAGGAATTTCGATCCGTCTGTGAATGATGTATGGCCTGTTCCTCAAACGGAGATTGATAACAGCCAGGGCGTTATTAAACAGAATGCAGGTTGGTAATAGAGGAAGTTAATAATACTGATAAATTAAAACCGGTTACAATTAACCGGTTTTAATTTTATAATCTATTCATAACAAGGCAAATTCCGTTGCGTGTTTATATTTACGGGTCTTTTTATTTTTAAAACATCAGCATGCACAAACTAACCTTTATTCTTTTTGTTTTCTTCTGGTATTCAGGTATTGCACAGTCTTCATCTTATACAGTTGCTAATGCGCATTCTCACAATGATTATGAACAGCGCATTCCTTTCTGGACTGCATATAACGAAGGCTTTGGTTCTATTGAAGCAGACATCTTTTTAAGAAATGATACATTACTGGTTGCACATGAAGCGAAAGAACTTAATCCGCAAAGAACATTAGAGAAACTATATCTCCAGCCTATAGAATCATGTGTTAGAAAGCATAATGGTTTTCCTTATGTAGATAGTCGTAAGCAGTTGCAATTACTAATAGATGTTAAAACAGATTCTATTAACACGCTTAATAAGTTAGTAGACGTTCTGAAGAAATATCCTTCACTTATTAATAACAATGCCGTAAAATTTGTAATAACCGGAAACAGGCCGGATGAAAGGTTGTTTACTTCTTATCCGTCTTTTATTTCTTTTGATGGTGAGTTATTTAAAGATTACAGTAACGAAGCACTTACAAAAATTGTTTTACTCAGCGACAACTTTAAACAATATTCAGAATCAAATGGGAAAGGCATTTTTACAGAAAGAGATCAACATGTGTTGGAAGCTGCTGTAAAAAAGGCGCATGATTTACACAAGCCTGTTCGCTTTTGGGGTGCCCCTGATTTTATTAATGCATGGTATCGTTTTATGCATTTGCAGGTTGATTATATTAACACAGATCATATCGTTGCATTGTCTTCCTTTTTGAATACATTACCTAAAACAACCTATACATCTAACGGTAATACCTATCAAACTTATCATCCAACTTATAAAACAGATGGTACTGATAAGCCGGTTAAGAATATTATATTGTTAATAGGTGATGGCACAAGTTATCCGCAACTGTATGCTGGCTATACGGCAAACAATGGCGCTTTAAATGTTTTCAATATGCGCAATACAGGTAGTTCTAAAACAAGTTCGCATGATAGCTACATTACTGATTCTGCGCCGGGCTCAACGGCTATTTCTTCGGGAGTTAAAACCAATAACCGCTTTGTTGGCGTTGATAATACCGGTAAAGCTTTGCCACTAATACCAGTGTATCTTGAAAAGAAGAAAATTAAAACAGGATTGGTTACCTGTGGCGATATAGCAGATGCTACACCTGCCGATTTTTATGCCCATCAAAATGAACGTGAACATGCAACAGAGATATTACGTGATCTGAAGTCTGCACCGATAGATTTGATGATGGGGTCCGGCGATGAAAGCTTAAACAATGTCGATATTCTTGATAAGTCGGATAAGACAAAACTAAATGAGGATATTCTTAAAGAACTCAAGGAAAAATATACTATCGTTAGTACAGTTGACAGTGTGCTGGAAAGCAATAACAAAAAATATATTGTGGTGGAAAAGCGTGCAGGCTTGTCTATGTTAATGGGTCGCGGTGACTGGTTGCAAAAGGCCTTTACTAAATCATTAAATACCTTGTCTAAAAATAAAGCAGGGTTCTTCTTAATGACAGAAGGTGCTCAGATTGATTATGGTGGTCATGATAATAACCTGCCTTATGTTGCTACAGAAGTGATGGACTTTGACCAGGTTATTGGTAAAGCGCTGCAATTTGCAGACAAAGATGGTGAGACGTTAGTGGTAGTGACTGCTGATCATGAAACAGGCGGGCTTACATTATTAGATGGCGATTATAAAAAAGGGTATGTTGCCGGACAGTTTTCCACCAATGATCATACAGCGTTGCCCGTACCTGTATTTGCGTATGGACCGCAATCGCAATTGTTTAAAGGTGTGTATGAAAACACAGAAATATTTTATAAGATAATGCAGGCTTTGGGAATAAGCGTTAAACAAGACAAATGATTGCTACATCACATAGAAAATTTTTTGCCTGAATGCAGGATAACAAAGAAGGCCGTAATTTACGGCCTTCTTCATGTTTGCTAATGTTGAAAATTATATAAGAGTGATAGTGTAAAGACAACTAAAAGTTCTTGTCAAATTCATTGGGCCATTCTTTAGCCAGCTTTGTTGCTTTATCAGTAACGCTATCCTTTAATGTTTCTTTGTAAGCTTTCATTCTTAATGCAACAGCATCATCTGCTGTTGCGATAATTTGCGCTGCCAACAGGCCCGCATTTTTTGCCGCATTTAATGCAACTGTCGCAACAGGTACCCCGTTAGGCATTTGCAGGATGGATAATACAGAATCCCAACCATCAATGCTGTTAGAAGATTTAACAGGCACGCCAATAACGGGTAACGTGGTTATTGCTGCAACCATGCCAGGCAGGTGTGCTGCACCACCGGCGCCAGCAATAATCACTTTTAATCCGCGTTGCTGAGCCTGTTGTGCATATTCAACCATTCGTATGGGCGTGCGATGAGCAGAAACTACTGTTAATTCAAAACCAATTTCAAATTCTTTCAGTACATCTGCTGCCTGCTGCATTACAGGAAGGTCGCTATCGCTTCCCATTATAATGCCGACTTTTATAGACTTTATTTCATTAGACATGCGATCTATAAGTTTGTAATTTGTAGTTTGTGGTTTGTAATTGGATGCGTATCATCTGCCTTTAAATTTTTGGCCTTTTATTTTTGAGTTATTCAGATAATTAATAAACGATGTTATCATTTTTGTTAATTCATCTGCGTAGTTATAAAGCTCTTTAAATGTTGGTTCTGAAATGTACTTTGCATCTAACGCTCTGTATAATTGCGATTTTAATTCACCTGCTTCTCCTTTGGCAATACCCAAGGAATTTATAAACTCCAATCTGCTTGATCGCTCAAATCCTTCTGCTATGTTATCCATTATTGAACCACTGGAACCTCGCATCTGATCTTTTAGTCTAAAATTATCTGCAATTGGTTTAATAAAGGTGAGTTCGTAAATTTTGTTGGCCAGAATTCTTGCCTTTTGCCATACTTCAAGATCTTCAAATTTTTGAATGGTTGCCATAGAGATAGGATTAATCTATATCAATAAATAAAAACGAATTTGAAGAAGATCTAAACGTTTGCACTGCTTACTTAACTATAAACCACAAACTACAAACTACAAACCTTAAGCGTATTCTTAATCTTATTTGCTTTATGTGTTAACTCATGTTTCTCGTTGCTCATTATGGTAACGTGCCCCATTTTTCTGCCCGGCTTTGTATGGGTTTTACCGTAAAGATGAACAAATACATTATCCATCTTAAGCACTTCTTCAAGCCCTTCGTATTTAGCTTCACCTGAGTAGCCCTCTTCACCCAACAGGTTTACGATGGATGAAGAAAGTATCGGTGCAGTATTGCCCAAAGGATATTGCAGTATAATTCTCCATAACATATCGTACTGGCTGCAATAATTAGCTTCAATGGTGTGATGACCGCTGTTATGAACACGTGGAGCAGTTTCATTAACCAATACATCATCTTTCGTATCAACAAATAATTCAATGGCAAATAAGCCTGCGCTATGTAAATTCTTAACAAGCTTTTGAGCGATTGCCTCAGCCTTCCATAAGACTTCTTTGGAAGTATCTGCCGGGCTTATTTGATAATCGAGTAAATTAAGCGTTGTATTAAAAACCATTTCCGCAGGCGGATAAAAAGCAGTTTCTCCTTTATCATTCATCGCAACAATAATGGCAATTTCTTTTTTTATGTTTACCATTTTTTCCAGTACGGAAGGTGCATCAAAACCTTTATCAATATCTTTTGATGATTTGATAACCTGTACGCCTTTACCATCATAACCGCCCTGGCCAATCTTATGTACGGCTGGTAAAAAATGTTCCTGTTTTTTTAATGCTTCAAGATTATCTGTAACTACAAATTCCGGAGATGGAATACCATTGGTTTTATAAAATTCTTTCTGTGTTATTTTATTTTTGATGATTTTAATGGCAGAAGGCCTGGGATAAATTTTAACGCCTTCCGCTTCCAGTTTTTCCAGTGCCTCCACATTTACCGCTTCTATTTCAATGGTAAGTGCATCAAGGCCTTTGCCGAATTGATAAACTGTATCAAAGTCTTTAATATCGCCTTTTACAAAATGGTGGCATAAGTGTGCCGCAGGGCAGTGTTCGTCATTTTCCAGTACATAGGTTTCAACCACATAATTGGCCGCGGCCTGTAATAACATGCGGCCCAGTTGTCCGCCTCCAAGTATTCCAACCTTCATAGATAGTCAAATAATGGGGCGAAGATAATTCTCTGTGTCCACTCATGTTAAGATTTCTTTTGTGGTAAATTTCTTAAAGAAGCAATGTGAAATGCTTGTTTTAATTTTGTAATAACTGCTACAATCAGCGATAAAAATAATTGTCATGAAAACAATGCTTGCCGAAGAACAGACAGCCGTTTCAAAAGAAGATTTTCTTCCACTACAGGGGACTGACTATGTTGAATTTTATGTAGGAAATGCCAAACAGGCAGCTCATTTTTATAAAACAGCATTTGGCTTTCAAAGCCTTGCTTATGCCGGTCCGGAAACTGGTGTAAAAGACAGGGCCAGCTATGCAGTGGTTCAAAACAAACTCATTTTGGTATTTACAACACCGATAAGGCCGGGGAATGTTATTGCGGATCATGTGTACAAGCATGGCGATGGTGTTAAGGCACTTGCATTACGCGTTGATGATGCAACAGGTGCGTGGCATGAAACCACCCTGCGTGGCGCTCAAAGTTATCTTGAACCTACTACGCTTAAAGATGAATTTGGTGAGCTTGTAATGAGTGGCATTCATACATATGGAGAAACAGTGCATTTGTTTATTGAGCGCAAAAATTATAAAGGTGCTTTTATGCCCGGTTACAAAGCGTGGAAAATGACGAACACTGCCCTGC
>JGI24806J26614_1000508_pt1 | contig 12123 bp, 8 predicted proteins | sample Kansoi200umMDA_FD_26614 | JGI IMG/M metagenome (IMG submission 26614)
AATGATGCGGGAGTATATCCTCCGTTATCGCCGGGAAGATCTACGGAACAAAGCACAGAAAGATTTGCCGGAGCTCTACGCACTTCTTGAGGAAACGTACGGCGTTATGGTATACCAGGAAGACGTGATCAAGATCGCTCACCTGTTTGCCGGACTCACTCTTGCTGAAGCCGATTTCCTCAGGAGAGGTATGAGCTGGAAATTCAAGCAGAGGAATGAATTCTGGAAGGTCAGGGAGAAGTTTTTTTCTAATTGTGCAGGAAAAGGGTTCCCCAATAAAACAATACAGGATATCTGGACGCAGATCGAAAGCTTTGCAAATTTTGCTTTTTCAAAAGGGCATTCGGCGAGCTATGCCGTAGAAAGCTACCAGGCGCTCTTCCTCAAAGCACATTTTCCTTTGGAATATATGGTTGCCACGCTCAACAATGGGGGCGGATATTATCGCAAAGAGCTCTACATCCATGAAGCCCGAATGCATGGAGCAAACATTTTTCCGCCCTGTGTAAATACCAGTACAGACCAATGCGTGATCCGCGGCAAGAATATTTTCCTTGGCCTCGACCTTATTTCAGGACTCGAAAGCGAGACCTGCAAACGTCTTATCAGTGAACGAAACGAGGATGGTCCTTTTGCCGATCTTTACGATTTTGTAAAACGCGTATGTCCCGGTATAGAACAGCTACGGATTCTCATTCGTGCGGGAGCGTTTTCATTTACCGGTAAAGGCAAAAAAAACCTGCTCTGGGAAGCGCACATGATCGTGAGTCCTCATGAGAAAAAAACAAACAACCGAGGTCTTTTCGATATTGAACCGGAAAAGTTCATCCTGCCCGATCTCGAGCATTCATGGCTCGACGACGCTTATGACGAAATGGAGTTATTTGGGTTTACCCTCTGCTCACCATTTAAACTTCTGAAAGAAAGAAGTGAGAGTAGGCTCACGGCGGCACAACTCAAAAAACTGGTAGGCAAACGGGTAGAGATCATGGGATACATGGTCTCAGTTAAGAACACCCGCAGCAGCGACGGAAGAACGATGTATTTCGGCACTTTTCTCGACACCGAAGGTTTTTGGATCGATACCGTTCACTTTCCTGACTCTGCACAAAGTCAGCCATTCACCGGGCCCGGTTGTTACCGCATTCAGGGAATTGTCGGAGAAGAATTTGATTTCACTTACATAGAGGTGAGCGGCCTCAAACGCCTTGCCGTTCTCACAAGGGAAGATGCCGTCCTTGCCCAGGAAGCCTGAGGGCCCTGAAGGCATTAATTCCTATCTTTGACGCCTTCATTAAGAGCATATGGACTACCAATTCAGGGCCGTTGAAAAAAAGTGGCAGGCGTACTGGGCAAAGAACAAAACTTTTAGAGCCGAGGACAAATCGGGCAAGCCCAAATATTATGTGCTTGACATGTTTCCCTATCCCAGTGGATCGGGCCTGCACGTAGGTCACCCACTTGGGTACATCGCCTCTGATATCATGGCTCGGTATAAACGTCACAAAGGTTTTAATGTTCTTCACCCCATGGGATACGACAGCTTCGGCCTGCCGGCCGAACAGTATGCCATACAAACGGGACAGCATCCCGCGGTGACTACAGAAGAGAACATTAAGCGTTACCGTGAACAACTCGACAGGATTGGATTTTCATTTGACTGGGATCGCGAAGTACGCACCTCCGATCCGAAATATTATAAATGGACGCAGTGGATCTTTATCCAGCTCTTTAATTCATGGTACAATCCCCGGAATAACCGGGCTGAAAAAATAGACAGCCTTGTAAAAATATTTGACGTCGAGGGATACAAAGGCAGCGACGACAATATCCTTACCGGTGATCTTGAAGAAGAACTTGGGGCTTTTTCGCCAGAACAATGGAAAAACTTCGACGAGAAAAAAAAGAACGAAGTGCTGATGAATTTCAGGCTTGCTTATCTTGGAGAGGCTTATGTAAACTGGTGTTCGGCGCTGGGTACTGTACTCGCAAATGACGAAGTTAAAGACGGTGTAAGCGAACGCGGAGGTTATCCCGTAGAGCGTAAGCTCATGAAGCAATGGAGCATGCGCATCACCGCATTCGCTCAGAGGCTGCTCGACGGGCTTGACGTGATCGACTGGCCCGAAAGTCTCAAGGAAGCCCAGCGCAACTGGATAAGCAGATCGGAAGGTAGTAGCCTTTCTTTTGAGATAGAAGGCATTGAAGAAAAGATCGAAGTATTCACAACAAGGCCCGACACGGTATTTGGAGTTTCATTTCTTACACTGGCACCGGAACATGAACTTGTACAGGTTCTCACAAAACCCGACAGGCGCGAGGCCGTAGATGCATACATTGAAAAATCAACGAACAGGAGCGAACGTGAACGTCAGGCCGACGTTGCAACCGTGAGTGGGGTGTTTACTGGATCTTACGCAATACATCCATTTACCAAAAAACCAATCCCGGTTTGGGTTGGTGATTATGTACTCGCCGGGTATGGTACAGGAGCGGTGATGTCGGTGCCGGCACACGATTCAAGAGATCATGCCTTCGCAAAACATTTTGGCCTCACGATACTTGAAGTTGTTTCCGGCGGAGAAAAAGTTTCCCATGAAGCTTACGAAGCTAAAGAAGGAAAGGTTATCAACTCCGACTTCCTGAACGGGCTCGAAGCAAAAGATGCGATCAAAGCAGCGATCGTCGAAATAGAAAAAAGAGGATTGGGAAAACGAAAAGTGAATTATCGCCTGCGCGACGCCGTCTTCGGAAGGCAGCGTTACTGGGGAGAACCGATTCCCGTTTATTATAAGGATGGCATTCCCCAGGTGCTCGATGAAAAAGAGCTTCCGCTTGTGCTTCCTGCAGTAGATAAATTTCTCCCCACGGAAGATGGAGAGCCTCCGCTCGCACGGGCAGCAGATAAATGGAAATACAAGGGTAAGTATGAATATGAATGGACCACCATGCCAGGATGGGCTGGCTCCTCATGGTATTTTCTCAGGTACATGGATCCCAACAACAAGGATCAATTCGCCAATGAAGGCAAGATGAACTACTGGAGAAATGTGGACCTGTACATAGGCGGAAGCGAGCATGCCACAGGACACTTGCTGTACGTGAGGTTTTGGACAAAGGCGTTATTCGACCTGGGACTGATCCCAGTAGATGAACCCGCGAAAAAACTCATCAACCAGGGAATGATCCAAGGTACTTCGTGTATGGTGCACCGCGTCAATAACACGAACAAAATCGTTAGCGCCGGACTGGCCTCAAAATACGACACCACGGCGATACATATTGACGTTAATCTTGCCGACAATAATATTGTAGATATTGATGGTCTGAGAAAATGGAGGGACGATTTCAATTCCTCCGAGTTTGAGCTTGAAAACGGAAAACTGATCTGTTCGACCGCTATCGAAAAAATGTCGAAACGCTGGTACAACGTGGTTACGCCGGATGTCGTTTGCGAACGCTTCGGGGCCGATACCCTCCGACTTTATGAAATGTTCCTGGGTCCCCTAGAGCAAAGCAAGCCATGGAATACGAATGGCATTACTGGAGTTTCGGGATTCCTGAAAAAACTGTGGAGGTTGTTTCACCAGGATGGAAACTTAAAGCTCGAAGAGACACCTGCGACCAAACCTGAACTGAAAGCTCTACATAAAACAATCAAAAAGATTGCGGAAGACATCGAACGCTTTTCGTTCAACACATCGGTGAGCAGCTTTATGATTTGTGTAAATGAGTTGACGGATCTGAAATGTTCAAAGCGATCTATTCTTGAACAATTGCTTGTATTACTTTCACCTTATGCTCCTCACATTGCAGAAGAACTCTGGGAAAAATCGGGACATAAAGAAAGCATTTCATTTGCGCCATTCCCTGAGCTGAACGAAGAATTCCTTGTTGAGGACAATTTTAGTTACCCGGTTTCATTCAATGGCAAAATGCGCCTTCAGATTGAACTACCCGTGGCGCTTACCGTTCAGGAAATTGAGAAAGAAGTACTGGGCAGGGAGGAAGTGTTGAAATATCTTAATGGGGCTTCACCGAAGAAGATCATAATCGTTCCAAGGAAGATTGTAAATATTGTGGTGTAGGCTGGCGTAGATCCGCCCCAATCAAAAAAGGTGACCTTACGGGGTCACCTTTTTTCATCCAGAGCGGGGAACGGTACTGTCAGTCTACATTGTCATGCAGGAATGAGTTGTTTGGGCGGATCTCAATTTTTTTGTCGTCGCCTTCGCTGAGAGTGTAGCGACTAACGCTTGACTCCTGGCTCGGCATCTTATTTTCGAGCGTAATGTTTTTTCGTTCAAAGGCCGTTTGTTTTTCGAGCGCGGCAAGACCTTCAGGACTTTTCATCTTAAGAGTAATGTCTTTTAGCTTGCGAATACGTTCCTGTGCCAGCCTTATCTGTTCTTCGCGGCTAACGGTATCCTGCTCGCTGGTTGATTGTACGGGGCGGGCGGGCTTTTCTTCCTGAGGTACCTCTTCAGGAATTGTATTGAATACGAATTCAGTTGGCAGGTTGGTCTCCGTTTCGTTCTCGTTGTCGTTAGGAATTCCTGGTCCAGGCTCTTGCTGGCTTTCAGCCTGTTCTACCCTGGTGTAAACAAATGGCTCACTGCTTTCGATCTCGTCGATGATAGTTGTCTGCACAACCTGTTGAACTTCCACAGGTTTTTCATCCAGGTTTACGATCTTACGCTCTCTCACTGCAGGAGGTTCATACCCGGTATTTTGTTTCGATTTGAATCCAGTGGCTATGATGGTCACGCTCACATTATCTCCTAATGAAGGATCAGTGCCATATCCTGTAATCAGTTCAGCTGTGCCGCCGGCGGCCTCCTGGATGTAATCGGTGATCTCACCAAATTCATCCATGTCGATGTCGTCGCTGCCGCTCATTATATTAAGGAGCACGTGACGGGCTCCGCTGATGTCGTTGTCGTTTAGAAGAGGCGAGTTAAGAGCCTGCTCAACGGCAGTAACTGCTCTTTTTTCTCCGCTGGCAATTGCTGATCCCATGATCGCAACACCACTTTCTTTCATCACGGTCTTCACATCGTTAAAGTCAACGTTGATGTGCATGTGAAGGCTGATGATCTCTGCAATACTTTTGGCGGCTCCGGTAAGCACATTATCAGCGTGCGCGAAAGCCTCGCTCATACGCAGGTTACCGTATATTTCACGCAGCTTGTCATTACCGATCACGAGAAGCGTGTCCACGTACTTCTTCATTTCCTCCAATCCTGCTTCAGCCTGGGCGCGGCGTTTTTTTCCTTCGAAAGCAAACGGTATTGTTACAATGCCGACAGTAAGGATACCAAGTTCCCGGGCAATGCTTGCAATTACAGGAGCAGCGCCGGTACCGGTTCCACCACCAAGTCCAGCGGTTATAAAAACCATTTGGGTATCGGGACCGAAATAGCCTTTGATCTCGTCAATGCTTTCAAGTGCTGCGTCTCGTCCAACTTCGGGAATTGAACCAGCCCCGAGCCCCTTGGTTGAGGCGGCTCCCAGCTGGATCTTATGGGGAACAGGACTTTTCTCAAGCGCCTGCTTGTCGGTATTACAAATGATGAAATCCACACCTTTGATCCCAAGGCGAAACATGTGGTTCACGGCGTTGCTGCCGCCTCCGCCCACCCCGATCACTTTGATCATCGAGTGGTCTTCCTGTGGTAATTCAAATTGCATCATGGTTGTTTGGTTAAGGGTTATTATATAGAACTGCTTTGGTTTTATTCAATGTCGTCGCTCATCCAGTCTTTTGTTCGCTCGATCAGTATATTGATGAAGCTTCCAACCTTGTTCTGGGAGTGACCCGCCACTTTTTTGCCTTCCTTTTTCTTTGGTTCTTCCTTCACACCGGCAAGGACTTCCTGTTTTACATTCTTTCCGCGCTTTGAATCACGTTCATATTTCTCGATGCCTTTCATAACGAGTCCGACACCAGTTGCGAAAAGCGGATTCTTAAGTTCGTCTGCATTACCGGCCAGGTGTTCGTTCGGTGTTCCAATCCTGCAATCGAGACCCGTAGTAAGCATTACGAGTTGAGGAAGGTGTTTGAGAAGAGCGCCTCCTCCGGTAACAACAACACCAGCTGCTAACTTCCGTTCAAACCCGCTGCTCTTGATCTCGAACAATACAAACTCCAGGATCTCCTCCATACGCGCCTGGATGATCTGTGCCAGAAATTTTACTGAGATCTCTTTGTGCGGGCGCCCGCGCAGACCCGGAATCGAGATGATCTCATTTTCCTGGTTCTCCTGCGAAAGTGCAGAGCCAAACTTCACCTTTAATTGTTCAGCCTGTGTTTTGATGATGCCGCAACCTTCCTTGATGTCGTCGGTAATGATGTTTCCCCCAAAAGGAATAACAGCGGTATGCCTGATGATGCCGTCGTAGAAAATAGCCACGTCTGTGGTACCGCCTCCGATATCAACAAGAACAACACCTGCTTCTTTTTCCTCTTCGCTCAATACAGCGTCAGCGCTGGCTAAAGGTTCCAGGTGAAGATCAACGGTCTCGAGGCCGGCGCGGTTAACGCATTTAAAAATATTCTTTACGGCGCTTACCTGCCCTGTAATGATGTGAAAATTGCCTTCCAGCCTTATTCCACTATGTCCGATCGGGTTCTTAATTCCTGATTCGCTGTCAATGATGTATTCCTGCGGAATGACGTGTATGATCTCTTCACCGGGACTCATTACCAGGCGATGCATGTTGTCGATAAGCTGATCAATGTCCTTTTGTGAAACTTCATCATCCAGGCTCTGGCGTGTGATCATGCCACGGTGCTGCATACTTTTTATGTGTTGGCCCGCAATACCTACGATCACTTCGCCGATATCAACATTTGCTTTGTCAGCCGCCATGCTCACCGCGTTCTTGATAGAAGCAACGGTTTGTTCAATATTTACAACAACGCCGCGGTTCACCCCAAGTGACTCGGCCTTTCCTATTCCAAGGATCTCCACTTTTCCGAACTCATTCTTCCGCCCTACCAGCGCTGCAATCTTCGTGGTGCCGAGATCGACTCCTACCACCAGTTCCGAAGAAAGATCATTTTGGTTCGTTTTGTTTTCCATAAAACTTATTTTTTGGTGCAAACCACCAGATTTTTGTATTTAAGATTGATCGTCGAATATTTTTTCCAGCCGTCGGTCTTGTTCAACCCCTGGGTATAAAACAGTTTCAACTTGTTGAATTTCACATCCAGATCTTCTGAATCACCCAGTACAACCTTATGGTTGCCGGCTGCAGGGAAAAGTTCAAGCTCCTGGTCAGCGTTCAAATGCACCTGCTGGATCAGCAAACTCAGTGTCGAATCTGCCAGCACGTGTGTAGCCACTTTATACAGGTCATCAAGCACACTCAACTCCCTGTATGCATCCGTCTTGCCGATCTGATCAATGTTCACAAGAGAACGCCTCGCAAAAGGTTCAAAGATCTCTCCGGTAGCGACCATGACGCGCGCACTATAATTGTTATCCAGGGGCATCAGTTCCCCTCCGGAATCGATGTAATAACTTTCTCCGTCCTTGGTAAACACCCTGATCACAGGTGTGCGTTGAGTAACCCTAACTCTAAGACTGCCATTTGGAGTTGCAGCCACTTCCGCATTGTGAACTGCAGGGTGAGAGTTAAGAGTACGTTCGAGGGCGGGAATATTGATCTGGTCGTATTGCGATCCTACCAGGCGTTCACCCCTGCTTGCAAAGAACTGCTCAACCTCCTCCGCATCGATAAAAAAATTCTCCTGTTCGTTTTCAATCTCAATATCAAGCCTGCTTATCTTCATCACTCCGGCGCGGCCGGAAACAAATGCAAGAGAAATAACAATTGCTGAAACAGACATCAGCCACAAAACCGGTCCCAGTATTCTTTTATAGTTCAGTTTTTTCAAACTATCTCAGTAATTTCTCAATCGGTTCAACAAGCTTGTCAATGTCACCTGCACCCATCGTTACAAGAACCTGCCTCGGGTTCCTTTTTAGTTCTTCCAGGAGTTCTTCCCTTGTAAAGAGCTTTTTGTCCTTCAACTTCATCTTATCAAGCAGCATTTGGGAATTAACCCCGGCTATTGGTTTTTCCCTTGCGGGGTAGATCTCCAGAAGTATACACTCGTCCAGCAGGTCAAGACTTGAGGCGAATCCATCAGCGAAGTCCCTGGTCCTTGAAAACAAGTGAGGCTGAAATACGCCCGTCACTTTTTTCCCGGGATAAAGTTGTTTCACCGAGCTTATGGTTGCCTTTAATTCTTCTGGATGGTGCGCATAGTCGTCAATATAGATCGTGTCGGATTTTTTGACACGGTAATCGAAACGCCTTTTTACACCTTTGAAAGAACGTAATGCCTCCCTGATCACTCCGGCCTTTATGCCGAGCTGCTGGGCAACTGCCACAGCGGCTATTGAATTCTCAACATTGTGAAGCCCCGCAACCCCAAGTTCAACACCCTTAATATTTTCAACGGGACTCTCAATATCATACCGGTAGGCGCCATTCTCAATGTTTACAAGCCCCGCACGGTATCGGGTATCTAAATTTAAAGAGTAGATCAGCCGTTTATTTCTGAGAGTCAATTCATTATCAACAGTTTTCTTAACAATAAGTGTCCCGTTTTCCTTTAGCTGGGCCGCAAACAATGCATATCCTTCCTTCACATGCGAAGCGTCCCCGTATATATCCAGGTGATCGGCATCAACGCTTGTTATTACCGAGATATAAGGATGAAGAGTCAGGAAGCTCCTGTCATATTCATCTGCCTCTACAACAACAAAAGCATCGGTATTAGCCTCCCCAAGAAGCAGATTGGTATTGTAATTCCTCGAAATGCCTCCCATGAATGCGAAACAATTGATGCCCGCACTTTTCAGGAGATGCGAAACCATCGTGGTGGTCGTGGTCTTGCCATGGGTACCTGCGATGGCGATCGTCCTGAATTCTTTTGTGATCTCACCCAATACTTCGGAGCGCTTGTACAAGCGGTATCCGTTCTGCCGCAGGAAGTTATACTCACCGTGGTCGCCGGGTATGGCGGGAGTATACACAACCAGAATCTCAGAGGGTTTGTACCGGTCGAACAGATCCTTTACAAGTTTCGAATCATCATTATAATGACACTCGATACCTTCAGATTCTAGTTCTTTGGTCAGATCAGTGCTGGTCTTATCATACCCAACAACTTCTTTTCCGTAGTGTTTAAAGTAACGGGCAAGAGCACTCATGCCAATACCACCGATGCCCAGAAAATAGCAGAGCTTATGGTCAAGTACTTTCATTCGGCCTTGTATCCCGCCAGCTTAAGTACTTCCCTGGCTATAATTGTTGCAGCCTGAGGATGAGCGAGCGTCGCTATATTCGAAGAGAGAGTCTCTCTACGCTTTTCATCCCCAAGCAATTTGATGGCTGAATCAATAAGTGTCGAACGCGCTTCGTCGTCACGTACTAGCAATGCTGCCTGCTTGCTGACGAGGGCCATTGCATTTTTTGTCTGGTGGTCCTCGGCAACGTTCGGAGAAGGCACCAGTATAGAAGGAAGACCAAGATTGCAAAGCTCAGAAACAGAACTTGCACCTGCTCTTGAAATCACAAGGTCGGCAACCGCATAGGCCAGGTCCATCCTCGAAATAAAAGCATGAGCGTAAAGGTGACGGCCGTTAAAGTCGCGCGCTTGTTTCGAAGCCGCGGCGTAATACGTCTTTCCAGTTTGCCAGACAAGCTGAACATTGTGCTGCGCAAGCGTCTTTAGTCCCGAAGCAACAGCCTCGTTAATGGTTCTTGCTCCGAGGCTTCCGCCGATCACAAGGAGAGTGCGTTTGGAAGGATCAAGATCAAAATATGAAATTGCTTCCTCTCTCAATCCACCTATAAACCTCAGGTCCTGACGAACCGGGTTACCTGTAAGTACTATTTTTGCCGGGTCAAAAAACTTCTCCATCCCTTCGTAAGCGACACATATTTTCTGAACACGCTTGCCGAGAAGCTTATTCGTAATGCCGGCGTAGGAATTCTGTTCCTGGATAAGAGCCGGAATCTTTTTGGATGTAGCCGCCCTAATGAGAGGACCACTTGCATAACCACCAGTACCGACCACCACGTGTGGTTCAAATTCCCTGATGATCTTTGCGGTTTTCAAAAGACTTTTAATGATTAGGTAGGGAAGCTTGAAATTGGCGAGAGTAAGCTTCCTCTGCAGGCCTGCAATTGGAATACCGATAATGCGATACCCGGCTGCAGGCACTTTTTCCATTTCCATCCTGCCAAGTGCGCCAACAAAAAGTATCTCGGCATTTGGAACTATTCTTTTTATCTCGTTGGCAATTGCCACTGCGGGAAAAATATGGCCGCCGGTGCCACCCCCGCTCATTATGACTCTAAGCGCTTTCAAGTTGTTCTTCCACTTTATCTCCGTTGCTCCTGCTTACGCTCAGTATGATCCCGAGCGCTATCATTGTAAACCAGATCGAAGTTCCGCCCATACTTATGAGTGGAAGAGGCTGACCGGTTACCGGAAAAAGATTTACTGCCACTGCCATATTTACGAGGGCCTGAAACACAAGGCTGAATGTTAAGCCAATGGCCATCAGCGCCCCAAAGGGCTTGTCGTTATCGCGCAAGATCCTGATACCCCTGAACAATAAAACCATGTAGAGAAAGAGCAAACCAAGTCCCATAAATAAACCATACTCTTCAATAATGATCGCGTAAATAAAATCAGAAGAGGCCTGAGGAAGGAAAGCACGCTGTGTGCTGTTACCTGGCCCCTTGCCAATAACGCCTCCCGTGGCAACCGCGATCTTAGCCTGTTCACTCTGCCAGTTGCTGTTGCTGTCACCCCGCGAAAAATTTTCGATCCTCGATTTCCATGTAACACCTCTGCCCCCTGGCACCGTTTCAGGGGCCAGCCAAACCCATGCAAAAAACATTGACATGCAGAGCACGTAAATGAGTATGAGCTTCATAATTATTCCAAACCTAATGCCGCCTATAAACATCAAAACCAAACAACTGATGAATAACAGTGCCGCAGTGGAAAAATTCGCGGGTAAGATCAACGCACAGATGATACTTATGGGCAACACAAGATACCTAAGCACTACTTTGAACTCGCCGAGCTCCTTTGCTTTTACAGTTAGTATTCTCGCCACGTAGATCAGCAACATAAGCTTTGCTATATCTGACGATTGAAAAGTCAGTCCGATCTTGGGGATCTCAAGCCAGCGCTGTGCTGCGCCGGCGCTCACTCCTTTAAGCAGCGTATAGATTAGCAAGGGCACGGAAAGGACAACACCAACCTGCGCCACTTTGCTGAATACGGTATACTTCACCTTATGAAACATGTACGCCAAACCAAACCCAAGCGCAATGATCACAAAGTGCTTCAGCAGGTAATATTCTGTATTACCTTCCTTGAACTTATGGGCAAGTGTCACAACTGCGCTGTACACCCCAAGTACAGACAATATGGAGAGCAGGACCATCACGGCCCAGATCACCTTATCGCCTTTCAGATAGCTGAAGAAATTCATGTAGTGCGGGAATTATTTAGAGGGCGCGCACGGCTGCTTTGAATTGCATGCCTCGGTCCTCGTAATTCTGAAAGAGGTCGAAGCTCGCGCACGCAGGCGACAGAAGAACAACATCTCCTTTTTTACCGATCTTATACGAAGCGGCCACCGCATCGGCGGCGTTGTCGGTCTCAACGATCTTTTCCACCATTCCTTTAAAGAACTCAACGATCTTGGTATTGTCTTTGCCAAGGCAGATGATCGCCTTTACACGGTTTTTTACCAGGTCAGCAAGCTCGTTGTAGTCGTTGCCCTTATCCTGTCCACCACAGATCCATACCACGGGCTTCTGCATGCTCTCAAGAGCATACCAGGTTGAATTGACATTGGTAGCTTTCGAATCGTTGATGAACTCGATCCCATTAATGGATGCGACGAATTCAAGGCGGTGCTCAATGTTCTGGAAATCCTTAAGGCTTTCGCGGATGATCTCCTTGCGAACGTCAACGATACGCGCGGCGAGTCCTGCCGCCATGCTGTTGTAAACGTTGTGTTTACCCTGAAGCGCTAATTGTTCAATTGTCATAATTAAGGGGTTTTTGTTTGGTTTATA
>JGI24806J26614_1000509_pt1 | contig 12122 bp, 11 predicted proteins | sample Kansoi200umMDA_FD_26614 | JGI IMG/M metagenome (IMG submission 26614)
TAAACCCCACTAAACCCCTTAAACCCCTTAAACCCCTTAAACCCCTTAAACCCCTTAAACCCTTTAAACCCTTTAAACCCCTTAAACCCTTAAAACCCTCCCATGAAAGGCATTATACTAGCAGGCGGATCAGGAACCAGGTTGTACCCCATCACAATGGGTGTAAGTAAACAGCTAATGCCTGTATACGACAAGCCTATGGTATATTATCCTTTAAGTACACTGATGCTGGCTGGTATAAGAGAAATTCTCATCATAACAACTCCCGAAGACCAGGCACAATTTAAAAGATTGCTGAGTGATGGCAAACAATGGGGATGTAAAATTGATTATGCCATACAGGAAGTACCAAATGGTCTTGCGCAGGCTTTTGTGATCGGTGAAAAATTTATTGGTGCCGACCACGTTGCATTGATTTTGGGAGACAACATTTTTTATGGGAGCGGGATAAGTAAATTATTACAAAGCGCGGTAAGGCAGGAGGGGGCAATAATATTTGCTTACCCGGTAAGCGATCCCGAAAGATATGGGGTAGTAGAATTTGATCATAACTTTAAAGCGTTAAGCATTGAAGAGAAACCTCAGCAACCCAAAAGTAATTATGCAGTACCAGGTTTATACTTTTACGATAATAAGGTAGTAGATATTGCAAAAAACATTCGCCCCGGCATAAGAGGTGAGTACGAAATAACCGATGTGAACCGGATTTACCTGATGGATAAAAGATTAAAGGTAAAGGTTTTAGACAGGGGTTTTGCCTGGCTGGATACAGGCACATTTGATTCGCTCCATGATGCGTCAGAATTTGTGAGGGTAATTGAAAAGCGACAAGGTCTTAAAATCGGGTGTCCCGAGGAGATAGCTTTTCGTATGGGATTTATCACTAATGAAGCCCTGGCAGATCTTGCTAAAAAATTTCAAAAAAGTGGCTATGGTGAATACCTGCGCAGGATAGTTAATTAATTGATTTAATAACATACAGCATTATATGAAGGTTGTAATTTTTGCGGGCGGTTTAGGAACCCGTATTTCAGAGGAAACAGACGTACGGCCTAAACCAATGGTAGAGATCGGTGGAAAACCGGTATTGTGGCATATCATGAAAATCTATAGTCACTATGGGTTTAATGATTTTATCATTTGCCTGGGTTACAAAGGATATGTTTTAAAAGAATATTTCATGAACTATTTCTTGCACAATTCCGATATTACTGTGGACCTTGGCGCTAATAAGGTCGAAATACACGATACAAATGCAGAGGCTTTTAAAGTAACTCTGGTTGAAACCGGCTTGAATACCAAAACCGCAGGTCGTTTGAAACAGGTTCAAAAATATATAGGCAACGAAGACTTTATGCTTACTTATGGCGATGGTGTATCCGACATCAATATTCATGATCTTCTCACTTTTCACAGATTACAAAACAAAATAGCTACTGTTACTGCAATACAAATGAATTCCCGTTTTGGGGGAATGGACCTGGGCCCAGGTGGAGAAGTGGTATCTTTCAGGGAAAAAGAAAAAGATGAAAGTAAATGGATAAATGGAGGGTTTTAAGGGTTTAAGGGGTTTAAAGGGTTTAAAGGGTTTAAGGGGTTTAAGGGGTTTAAGGGGTTTAAGGGGTTTAAGGGGTTTAGTGGGGTTTAGTGGTTTAGGATTCGCACCCCTAAACTTCTAAACTTCTAAACTTCTAAACCCAGCTACACCCGTACTGATGTTTAGTGGGGTTTAGGGGGTTTAGAAAGTTTAGGATTGGCTTTTTGCGATTTACGTAATAGAGCGATTAATAGCGTTTGACGTTCGATCATATTCCTTCCTTCTTTATAAAGATTATCTGTTAAAAATAATAAGTCGTTTGAAATAATAAAATCGTTCAATAACTCAATTGTACTGCCGTAAGCCATAGTACTGAAATGAGATTGATCTTTGGCTGATGCCCTGGATGTGCCTTCTGCCAAATTGGAGGCAATGGAGATAGCTGCACGCCTCATCTGCATTATCATTCCAAATTGTTCTTCTTTTGGGAATTTTTTTGTTGCTTTATAAGTCCATACCGCTAACTTTCTGGCATGTTGCCAGCATTCTAATTTTTCAAATGAATATACTTTCATATGTGTTATTTTAATTTTAAAATTGTTTAGAAACGTTTCAGAATGTTTAGTTTAACATAGATTCTGCCGGCAACCCCTAAACCCCTAAACTTCTAAACTTCTAAACTTCTAAACCCAACTAAACCGGCAATACCTAAACCCCTAAACCCCTAAACCCCTAAACTTCTAAACTTCTAAACCCAACTACCCCCCATATTGCTGCTCGTAATAATGTTGATAATTTCCGCTGGTTACATCATCCATCCACTCCTTGTTATTTAAATACCAGTCAATGGTTTTTGATAAACCTTCTTCAAATTGTAAAGATGGCTTCCAGCCCAGTTCATTCATTAACTTACCGGCATCAACGGCATATCGCAAATCATGTCCTGCCCTGTCTTTTACAAAAGTTATCAGCCTTTCAGAGGTACCCATTTCTCTTCCCAGTTTTTGATCCATTTGCCGGCAAAGTTCTTTAATGATGTCAATATTCTTCCATTCGTTATGGCCGCCAATGTTATAGGTTTCACCAACTCTTCCCTTATGAAAAATCAAGTCTATTGCTTTTACGTGATCTTCCACATATAACCAATCCCTTATATTTTCTCCCTTGCCGTAAACAGGCAATGGTTTATTGTGAATAATATTATTTATGCAGAGAGGAATTAATTTTTCAGGAAAATGAAACGGCCCGTAGTTATTTGAACAATTGGATATTATCACCGGCAATTTGTAAGTGTGGTAAAAAGCCCTAACCAGGTGGTCTGATGAAGCCTTGGAAGCTGAATACGGGCTGCGGGGATCGTAGGGTGATTTTTCAGTAAAAAAGCCTTCATTCCCTAATGAACCATACACCTCATCAGTAGAAATATGATAGAATAATTTGTTGGAAGGATCATTTTTCCAAAATTCATTGGCTATATGAAGAAGGGTAGTTGTGCCAGTCACATTTGTTTGAACAAAAGCCAAAGGATCGCTTATCGACCTGTCAACATGGCTTTCGGCAGCGGAATGTATTACCGCTGAGAATTTATACTTATTAAAGAGTTGCCGGATAAACAAGCTGTCAGTAATATCACCTTTAACAAAGATATAATTGGATTTACTCTCTATATCCCGAAGATTTTCGAGATTGCCGGCATAAGTTAATTTGTCAAGATTTATTATTTGATAACCAGGATACTTATTAACGAATAAACGGGTAAGGTGGGAACCAATAAAACCTGCGCCGCCCGTAATGAGAATCGTGTGTTTCATTATTAAACAATAAGATAAGGGCCGCAAAAGTATAATTAAACCTTTAAAAAAACTTTATAATCTGGATACAACATTGTTCCTGATGATATAAACATGCTTATTTTCTTCACAGATCGCTCTTCCTTCCGCATTAAAATGAAGTTTGTGGCCCGTTTCACTTATCCAACCGGCAAATATGGCAGGGTTGCCTACGACAATACTATAGGGAGAAACATTTTTGGTAATTACGGCGCCGGCGCCGACCATGGCAAAGATTCCTATGGTAATGCCGCTGATAATGGTAGCATTTGCACCGATAGAGCTGCCTTTTTTAACCAATGTTTTCCGAAACTCCTCTTTTCTTTCAATAAAGCTTCTTGGGTTAATCACATTGGTAAAAACAACAGAGGGCCCTATAAATACGTCATCTTCCAGTTCAACACCGGTATAAACCGACACATTATTTTGAATTTTTACCCCATTACCAATAATCACATTGCTGCCGATAAAAGTATTTTGTCCGAGGTTGCATTTTTTGCCAATCACTGCCCCTTGCATAATATGAGAAAAATGCCAGATACTTGTGCCTTTTCCTATTATAACGTTCTCATCTATTATTGAAGATGGATGCGCGAAGTAATTTTTAGTCATAGTATACAAGTGAAGTGATGATTTCGGATTTCCAAATTTTAGATTTTAGATTTCAGATTTCCGATTTGCTTCTGTGGTTTACCATGAAGGTGGGCTTAAATTCGAAATCTAAAATCTAAAATATAGTCGATAATCCTGAAATTATGGGCAAAAAATTCACATATGAAGGTGGATTTAAATCTGAAATATGAAATCTACAATTATAATCTGAAATCTAAAATTATTGGGCAAAGATTTAGTATGAAAGGTCGATTTAAATCCAAAATCTAAAATTTTAAAATCTTGAATTTATAATCCGTAATACGAGCACTAGCCAAAGATTTAGTATGAAGGTCGATTTAAATCTGAAATCTAAAATCTAAAATCTAAAATTTATAAATCCGCAATATGGCTCTTGTGGTACCTTTGCCGCCATGCATTATGCTTCTGTTGAAAATATCAGTAAATCCTTTGGAATAAGAACTCTTTTTAAAAACATAACCTTTTATGTAGAAGAAGGAGATAAAATTGCCTTTGTGGCAAGGAATGGCACGGGAAAATCTACCTTGTTAAAAATTATTGCGTCGCTTGATACCGCCGATAATGGCACCGTTTGGGTGCATAAGGACGTAAAAGTGATCATGCTTCAGCAGGAAACCGGTTTCGATAATGATAAGTCAATTTGGGATAATGTTTTACGGATGGATAATCCGTTGGTAAAAGCCGTAAAGAAATACGAAATGTACCTGGAAGATGGCGGACATGATGAGCACAAACTGAATAAGCTGATAGATGAGCTGAGCGAATTAAATGCCTGGAATTTTGAGAGCGATCTGAAACAGATTTTAGGTAAACTCAATCTTCATCACTTGAACGAACCTGTAAAAAATTTAAGTGGCGGGCAAAGAAAGAGAGTGGCCCTGGCACAGGCTCTTATTGAATCCCAGTTGCACGAAGGGAAATGTTTATTGATATTAGATGAACCTACCAACCATCTTGATGTAGAAATGATAGAATGGCTGGAAAACTTTCTTTCGTCGCAAAAAAGCACCTTATTGCTGGTTACACATGACCGTTATTTTTTAGATGCTGTTTGTAATGAGATCATTGAGCTGGATGATGAAAAACTCTATGTATATAAGGGCGATTACGACTATTTTCTTGAGCAAAAATCGTTGCGCCAGGAAGTTCAGCAAAGTGAATTACAAAAAGACAAAAATATTTTCAGAAAAGAGCTGGAGTGGATGCGAAAGCAACCTAAAGCCCGAACAACAAAATCCAAAAGCAGGCAGGATGCATTTGCGGTTATTGAGGAAAGGGTAAGCCAGCAAAAAGAAGACAATGATGTATCGCTGCAGGTGAAAATGACCAGGCTCGGAGGCAAGGTGGTAGAAATGAAGAAAGTATATAAAAGCTATGATGGTAAACTATTAATAAAAGCATTTGATTACACTTTTAAAAGAGGAGAACGTATTGGCATTGTTGGGAAAAATGGGGTGGGCAAATCTACATTTTTAAAAATAGCGTTAGGTACGGAGCCACCGGACAGCGGAAAGATCAATCATGGAGAAACCGTAGTATTTGGAAATTTTGCCCAGGAAGGCCTGCAGTACAAAGAGGATAAAAGAGCCATAGAATATGTAAAGGATTTTGCAGAGTTTTTTCCGTTGGCAGATGGTACTAAGATCAGTGCCTCCCAATTTATGGAAAAATTTGGCTTTGCTGCAGAACAGCAATATACACCGCTAAGCAAATTAAGTGGTGGCGAAAAAAGGAGGTTACATTTATTAAGCATATTGTTTCTCAATCCAAACTTTTTAATTCTTGATGAACCGACCAATGATCTTGACCTGCAAACGCTGAGAACCCTGGAAGAGTTTTTGAAAGAATTCCCCGGGTGTATTTTGATAGTAAGTCATGACAGGTATTTTATGGATCGTGTAGTTGATCATTTATTTGCCTTTGAAGGTGATGGGATTATAAAAGATTTTCCCGGAAATTATTCGGAGTACAGGGCCTGGAAGGATAAAGAAACCAGTGATAATATCAAAGTGGCAAATAAGAAAAATATTATCTCACAAGTTCAAAAAACGGAGTTAAAAAACGATAGACCAAAATTTTCTTTTAAAGAAAAAAAGGAGTTTGATGTATTGGGCCAGGAAATGCCCGCATTACAAAAAGAGAAAGTTTCTCTTGAAGAAAAAATGAATACGGGCTCGCTTGGTTTTGACGAATTGCAAAAAGCTGCTCAGCGGATAGATGCCATAATAAAGCTGCTGGATGAAAAAGAAATGCGTTGGCTGGAGTTGAGCGAGAGGATGTAGGTGGTTTAATGAACGTTTAAGGGGTTTAAGGGGTTTAAAGGGTTTAAAGGGTTTAAGGGGTTTAAAGGGTTTAAAGGGTTTAAAGGGTTTAAAGGGTTTAAAGGGTTTAAAGGGTTTAGAGGGTTTAAAGGGTTTAAAGGGTTTAAAGGGTTGGTAAAGTTCAGAAGATTGACCTAAATATCATTCAATTAGTTCGTTTTTCTTACTTCTACGCTCCAGTTATTACCACTCGAAATATGATAAACACTGGCAAAACTATTCTCATTTAACGCAAAGGATAATTGCATCAGGCTGTTTAAATAAGCAAGCGGTTTACCTTTTGCTACTGCGCCGAAGGTTTCGGCATATGGTGCATTTCCTTCATATACTTTTTTATTCTTATTATAGATACTGATTTGGATTACGTCTCCATAATGAACATTGAGGCGGCTTAAAAGATCGCCGGGAATATTCGTCCAGATATTTCCATACTGTACATCAAGAATTGGAATATTACCTTTTATTTTGTTGCCATCAAATAATGCCTTCTGGTAGGGGATGGTTATAACCGAATCCGGCAATATTTTTCCCACCTGCTCAAAAGTTATTGTGCCCGAAGCGAGCCTTGCAGCGGTGTATGCATATACATCACGGCCGTGAAAAGTATATGATTTTTCTGAGCCTGTTCTGCGGTTTACGGATTCATCTATTTCTCTTAAAGTATCTATGCCTAAAGACTGCGAAATAAGTGTTAACGTGCCATTATCGGGAGTTACAATAAAGTGACCCGATTTTGTTTTTAAAACTACCGATCTCCTGTTTGTACCCACGCCGGGGTCAACTACGGAAACAAAAACAGTCCCGGTTGGCCAGTAACGCACAGTTTGTTCAAGCCGGTAAGCCGCCTCCCAGGTATTATAGGCAGGGATCTCATGGGTTAGATCATATAATTTTAGATCCGGTGAAACTCCTAATGATACTCCTTTCATGGCTGATACTGCCCCGTCCTTTAGCCCGAAATCTGACTGAAAAACAATTATTTTATTTTGTGCATTAGCTATAAAACAACCAGCTGAGAGGATAACAATAACAATTATTTTTTTTAAAATGACACGCATGGTTTTCAGTATTTCCCAAATAATTAATGCATCAAAAATATTCCTTATTCCATAAGAAACAGGGGGAAACAATACCTTAATTCTAGCAACTGCATGGATCAAAATCCTTTATTTTTACTTTCCCAAAAAAAATAGTTTTATGCAATTGATTGTGGAAGAGATCAGGGAGCTTTTTAATGAGTACAGTAGTTCTCCGATAATAAGTATTGACAAAATACCACAGTCAGGCAGTGATAGAATATATTTTAGAATTATTACTCACATTGGCTCTTATATTGCAACCTACGGACAAAACGTTAAGGAAAACTTTACTTTTATCAATTTCAGTAAACATTTCAGTAAAAGCCAAAATCCTGTACCGGAGATATATATTGTAAATGATGCACAAACCATTTACATACAAGAGGATTTTGGTGATATCAGCCTGCTCAGTAAACTTGAGCAGTACGGGCACACTGAATACATTTATAACTTATTCAGGCAAACCCTTAAAGCCCTGGCTCAACTGCAGATAAACGGAGATAAAAACCTGGATTACAACTGGTGTATCACCTCAAAGAAATTTGGGAAACAGGCTATAGTATCCGACCTCCTTTATTTCAAATATTACTTTTTGGATACCCTCAAAATTCCGTACGACAAAGAAAAATTAATAGATGATTTTGAATCCCTGGCAATTTACCTTACTAAGGTTGAACATAAGTATTTCATGTTCCGTGATTTTCAAAGCCGAAATGTAATGGTGAAAAATGATAAGGTGAATTTTATAGATTACCAGGGTGGTATGAAAGGCGCTTTACAATATGATGTGGCCTCCCTTCTGTGGCAGGCTAAAGCTAACCTCAGCGATGAATGGAAAAACTCATTACTGGAATATTATATTGATTGCGTGGAGGAAATCCTGCAAAGATCAATTGACCGTAGCCAGTTCAGAAGCGCGTATGATGGTTATGTGTTAATTCGTTTATTGCAAGTATTAGGTGCTTATGGATTCAGGGGTTTGTTTGAACGTAAGGCTCATTTTTTAACAAGTATCCCACTTGCATTACGAAATATGCGATGGTTTCTTGCTAATAAGCGCTCCGGCATTGTATTGCCGGAATTTGAACGCGTACTTAATGTTATCGTTAATGAAGATATCGTAAAGCGCTTCGAACCTATCCAGGCTAACCCTTCCACACCATTGGTAGTTAAGATCAAAAGCTTTTCTTACCTGATCAGTGGTTACCCCAAAGATGAATCAGAAAATGGAGGTGGCTTTGTTTTTGATTGCAGGGGAATTCTTAATCCCGGCCGCTTTGAAGAATTCAGAACAATTAACGGCAGAAATAAATCCGTAATGGATTTTTTAGAACAGCGAACAAAGATGCCCGAATTTTTAAACAGTGTTTATACCATAATAGATATTTCTGTAGAGAATTATATTGAAAGAGGCTTTAAACATTTAGTGGTAAGTTTTGGATGTACAGGCGGATGCCACAGGAGTGTATATGCAGCTGATGCGCTAACGAGGCACATTAGAAATAAGTTTAACGTTAAAGTAGAATTACACCATATTGAACAAAACATAAAAGAAACCAAAGGCTTTTGAAATCTAATAATAATCGCGACCATAATCCCCCTTCAGGCGACGGCGGCGACAACAACCCCCCACTAGCTGGCACCCCTGGCTTCCCCCCGCCGGCTGGCGGCGGCAGGGGCTGGGGCAGGGCCCTAACCAAAGCAATGATCCTCGCTGCGGGTTTAGGCACTCGCCTTAAACCGTTTACGGATAAGTATCCAAAGGCTCTTGCAATGGTAAATGGCAAATCATTATTACAGCGAAACATAGAGTATTTACAAAGTTTTGGTATAAAAGAAGTGATTGTAAATGTGCACCATTTTGCCGGCCAGGTGATAAAGCTGCTGGAACAAAACAATGGTTTTGGGAGCCATGTTGTTATTTCAGATGAAGCCGATAAAGTTTTAGAAACGGGTGGCGGACTAAAAAAAGCGGCCTGGTTCTTTAAGGATTGCCAGGCTTTTATTTTACTTAATGTAGATGTATTAACGGATATGAACCTTGCCCTGATGATAAAGCAGCACTTAACTTTAAAACCCCTGGCAACCCTGGCAGTAACTACCCGCAAAACGTCAAGATATTTTTTATTTGATGAGGTGGAAAATCTTTGTGGTTGGAAAAATGAAACCACCGGGGAGCAAAAAATGAGCAAAGACATTAGCGGGTATAAACCAAAGGCATTCAGTGGCATTCATATAATTTCACCGGAGATATTTGCATTAATGAAAGGTGAAGATAAATTTTCTATGATTGATACTTATCTAGAATTAGCTAAAACACATGCTATTACTGCATTTGATCATAGTACTTCAAAGTTTGTTGATGTGGGTAAACCGGAAAGTATTGCCATTGCAGAGAGATTGTTTGATTAGAGACCTGTGGCTTTATACCCCGGATGAAGCACCGCTTTTGGGCCGGTAAGGTCTCCATTTATGACACCATTTAATGGATTTTTAGTGATCTTCGAATTAAAAACAACGATATGAATGAGAAAATTAACGAACTCCTATTTCTTCACCTCAAATAACTCACTTTTAGGAACCACTTTAACCAGGGTACTATCTTTTAGCGTCTTGCTTACTACGTTATAAGGTCCCGTTACAACTTCTTCACCCTCGTTAAGGCCACTCAAAATTTCGATATAATTTATATCCTGGATATCTGTTTTTACCTTTACCTTTTTCACCTTGCTATTCTTTAAAACAACAAAAGCCACTTCTTCAAGATCATCACTGTTAGAGGATACCACTGCATCTGTACTTACATTTGATGGTTTAGGATTATTATCTGCAACTGTCTTCTTACTTGCCGCAGTGTCATTTTTGTCTCTCGTGGTAATGGCATTGATGGGCACGGCAAGCCTGTTCTCATGTGTTTTAGTCTTTATGTCTGCACTGGCGCTCATTCCGGGCCTGAATGGAAAAGCTTTTGGTTTTTTTGGATCAATAAGATCCTTGTACGATTCCGGAAGTAAACGGATGTAAACTTTGTAATTGGTTACTTCCGTACTTGTGGTTGAATTTGATTGTGTGGCCGCACCATTATTGCTGCTGGAAATCTGGGTAACAACTCCTTTAAATTTGCGGTTATAATATGCATCAATGTCTATTGTTGCGCTATCTCCCAAATGTACTTTTGGAATATCATTTTCTCCAACGTCAACCCTTACCTCAATTTTACCCAGGTCGGCAATGCGCATCATTTCGGTACCCGCCATCATTGAGCTTCCAACAACCCTTTCGCCTTTTTTAACACTTAATAAAGTAACTACTCCTTCCATGGGCGATACTAAAGTGGCAAGACTTATATCTTTATTTGCCTTTGCCAACATCGCCCGGGCACTTTGTACACCAGCCTGGCCGCCACGTATCCCTTGTAGCGCCGCGTTGTAAGTTGCCTGTGCTGATTGCAGTGCTGCATCAGCAGTGTTAAATTCATTTTTTGAGATCACCTTTTCATCATACAATTCCTTTTGCATATCATAGGTCTTCTTTGCCTGTTCAAGCTGCGCTTTGGATGCGCCTAAAGAAGCTGAAACGTTGGCAACCTGTGCTTCCTGCTGATTAACAACGGCAGCCGCCTGGTCGCGCTGGGTGGCATAAATATCTCCATAGATCCTGGCCAATACCTGGCCCTTTTTCACGCTGTCACCTTCCGCAACGTTCAGTTCTACGATTTCTCCCGAAATATCGGGGCTCATCTTTACTTCCACTACAGGATATACTTTCCCACTGGCGTTTACCGTTTCTATGATAGTTCTTTTAGTAACTTTTTCAGTGCTTACTTTAAGGCCTTCCACTTTACCAAGCACACCTGTTTTCCTCAGTACTACCAAAAGAATTATGACAGCGACCAACGAAAAAATTATCCATTTTAATGTTTTACTCATCTTCTTAAATTAAATTTTAAATAAATCCCCAAATCCCAAAATCCCAAAATCCCAAAATCCCCCAATCCCCAAATCTCAAAATCTCAAAATCCCAAAATCTCAAAATCCCCCAATCCCCCAATCTCAAAATCTCAAAATTCCTCACAACTTTATCCCCTGCCCTTTATAAAATTCCAGCACCTTCATTTTAAAAACAAAATCGAACTGGTTAAGTACATATTCCAGCTTTGACCTCAACAGTTTGTTTTGATCTGTTATTAGCTCAAGCGTAGTAAGCATTCCAATATTAAATCTTTTGGTAGCCATATCGAAGCTTTTTTGGGCTGTTTCCACTGATTTGCGGGATGAGTTAAATTTTTCTATCGCCACAATGGCCGAATTATAAGCCTGGTAGATATCCTGTTTTATGGTTTTGTTGTCAAGGTCTTTTTGTAATTGAAGTGTATTAACATTTAATTTTGATCTTTCATAATTAGCCCTGGCCGTCCACCCGCTAAATATAGGCACTGTAAGACCTACACCTATGGATTGGCCGAAATTATTACTAAGCTGCTTGCCTAATTTGTCGGATTTAATGTAGCCGGTAACAGCTCCATTTGTAATTATGGGTTGCAGCACATTAGTAATATTGCCATTTGCGTCTTTTATTACCAGGCCTGAATTTTGGTAATTGCCTGTAAACACAGGATCATATACAGGGATTGGATTAAGGAGATTGCCATAATTAGTTCCAAGGCTGCCAAATATTGATACGGTAGGATACAGGGCACCTTTTGCCGCAAGGATGTTTTTTT
>JGI24806J26614_1000510_pt1 | contig 12120 bp, 9 predicted proteins | sample Kansoi200umMDA_FD_26614 | JGI IMG/M metagenome (IMG submission 26614)
TTCCGTTAAATCGGAGTGAATGATATGGATTATATAAACTATATCAGTAATGATGAACTGCAGGAAAAAATAAGGACAAATCGTGTTGATGAAAATGATATGGCGCTGATAGAAAAATTTCCGCAGATAAAGCTGGCCAATAAATTCTATTTGAATAAAGGCGAGGCAAAGTTTGTTGATGCAGCTTCGATGATCAGGAATAATCCGAAAACATATTCCAACGGCGCTGCTTATGCCGATTTTGATAATGATGGAGACATGGATATGGTAGTAAATAATGTGGACGAGCCGGCATTGATCTATAAAAATCTTTCAAACAATGATGATACAAAAAAGTCATTTCTTGAACTAAAATTAAAAGGGTCCTCAGAAAATCTAAATGCAATAGGTACAAAAGCAATTGCATTTACAAAAAATGAGCTGAGGACGTATGAAAAATTTCCGGTAAGGGGTTTCCAGGGCAGCATGGAAGTTCCCTTACATATCGGTCTTGATAAAACGAATGTGGATTCTATCCTGCTTATCTGGCCTGATAATACATATGAAAAATTACCGGGAATAAAGGATTCACTTTTGAATATGACATATAAACAGGGATTGCCACAATTCAATTACAGTCTGATCAAGGAACATATTGTTAACCCGGTAAAACAAACAGAAGATATTACAAATGAAACCGCGTTATCGTATCTGCACGAAGAAAACCCATTTAATGAATTTGACCGTGAACCGTTGATTCCTTTCATGACTTCAAGAGAAGGGCCTGCATTGACTGTAGGTGATATAAATGGTGATGGATTGGATGATGTATTTATCGGATCGTCGAAACTTAAAAAGCCGGGATTGTTTATCCAACAATCAAATGGAAGATTCTTAAGATCAAATCAACCGGCATTAGATGCTGACAGTACTTATGAAGAAGTGGATGCAGTTTGGACCGATGTTAACAATGATAGATTTCCGGATCTTGTAGTTGCAAGTGGAGGAAATGAATATTATGGCAATAGTGATTACCTATTACCCAGAGTTTATTTGAATGATGGCAAAGGAAATCTTAGCCGGTTAACGGATGCTTTTGATAGAACGGTGATGTTAACAGCATCTTGCGTAGTTCCTTATGATTTTAATGGTGATGGATATATTGATCTTTTCATTGGCGGCAGGACGGTTCCGAATGAATATGGAACAATACCCCAATCATATTTATTAAAGAATGATGGTAAAGGAAAGTTTACTGATGTAACCGATCAATATAGTAAAGAATTATCAAAAGCAGGTTTTGTAAAACATGCATCGTGGAGTGATCTTGATAATGACGGGGATAAAGACCTGGTGTTATCTTTAGAATGGGATGGCATAGTTGGATTCGTAAATGATAAGGGAAAGTTTTCAAAAAAATATCTTACTGACAAAAAGGGCTGGTGGAATTTTACATTGGCTGTTGATGTTGATGGCGATGGTGATCTTGACCTGGTAGCTGGAAACCTAGGCCAAAACAACCGGTTAAAAGCTTCTGATCTAAACCCTGTCCGCCTTTATTACAATGACTATGATGGCAATGGCAAAAAGGAACAAGTGCTTACCTATTATCTCCAGGGCAAAGAAATTCCGTTTGCGACTAAAGATGAACTGGTAAAGCAAATTCCGGAGTTGAAGAAAAAATATTTATATGCTGAAGAATTTGCAAAAGCAAGTTTGACCGATATTTTTAAAAAAGAAAAATTGGAAAAAGCGGAGGTGCTTACAGCTAATTACTTTTCAAATGTTATTTTAATAAATAATGGGAACTGGAATTTTACTTTAAAAGAATTGCCATGGGAAGCACAGCTTACTCCTTACCGTGATGCAGTAATAACAGATGTAAATAATGATAAGAGGCCGGATATTTTATTAGCAGGAAATTTTTATCCTAACAGTATACAAATGGGTGAGTATGACGGAGATTACGGCACCATGTTAATTAATCATGGCAATGGAAATTTTATATGCAGCGTATTAAATGGCGTAGCGATAAAAGGGGAGGTAAGGCATGTAAGAAAGATTAATGCTGGTAAAAATGAAGCGTTTATTCTTGGAAGAAATAATGACAGCGCAATGGTGATAAAATTCAAATAAGAATTCTATCTTATCATTGTTATTACTCCTTTCTTTGTAATGGCTTTTCCATGTAGTGTTTCCATTTCCAGATAATAAACATAAGGATCCATAGGTTGTGGATTTTTTTTAAAACTGCCGTCCCATCTTTTATTTATATCAGTTGTTTGAAAAATTAATTGTCCCCATCATTGTATATGCTGAGTTTAACCAATTTGTTTTTGTTATAATTTGGGACACCGAAATAATCATTCGATCCATCTCCATTAGGCGTAAATGCATTTGGCATATAAATTTCAAATTCACAATTTTGAAAAACCTCGATGCTGTCTCTTTTAGTGCCACAACTGTTGCCTACCTCAACCCAATATTTGCCGGGCTGTATAACTGTAAAAGTTGAATCATTGGTGATCGTGTTCATCCAGTTGTCTGAGGTAAACCCGCCTGTAGCTTTTAATACCAATGAATCTTTTTCTTCTATGCAGGTATTATTGCCCAGTGATAAAGAAGCAGGTTTTTTTCAAACTTTTACATAATAAGGCACCACACTATCACAACCTTTGTAGTACGATTTTTACTCTTTGCACTCCGATAATTGTAACTGAAGATACAATCAATAAATAGGGTAATAAATTTTAGTGATCCATTTTGTTGTATCTGTTTCTTTTGCCCTGTCGGTAATAAGCAGTTGATAAGGAATAGCAGGAGAATTGAATTTATAGTCTGCGCGATAGTTCTCGAGTTCTTTCAGGCCTTTTTCAATCGTGTATGGTCCGCCTTGTATCTGCGCCTCTAAAATATTTCCCCCTTTCAATAGAAATTTAGGAGCAAACTCATTGGTTTTTGGCAATTCTTTATCAACAGGTATTGCTGTCATTGCTTCATATCGGGAATTGCCAAGCTCAAACACATTCAGCATTGGTGAATTTTTTTCAACAGCTTTATTCTGACTAATATATTTTTTCAGGCTTTGTATCATCGAATCAACTTCTTGTGCATCGGGATAATGATCGAATTTGCGGCGGGTGGAGATCAGTGCCGAATCTTTAACCAAAGTTTCCTTGATATCAACTCCATAAATGTTTTCTTTTTTTTGAAAAAATGTTTGCAGGCTTTGCAGAATTGCATTCATATTTTTTTCTGTTTGCTTTGCATACCGGTACCGTTCAAAGCGTTTAAAAGGATCATTACTGCTTACTAGTTCTGCATTCCACAAGATCGTCATTGTATTTGCTTCCACAAATACAAGTTCCATCCGGCTGTTTATTGTATCCTTATCAGAATCAATATCAATGTCAAACACATTAAAGAACTTTCCCTTAATAGAATAGGCTTGTTTATTATAAGCAAAAGGAGTTTCACCGGGCCACCATTTTTTCCAGTTACTGTCATTTATCAGCGAACGAAATACACCGGGCAATGCTGCATTCAAAGGAACAGCAGCTTCAATTTTTATTTTGCGGGGAATAAATAAATAAACTGCTGCTAAAAGAAATGCTATAGACAAAACCAATCCTATTAATACTTTTTTCATACTATTTACAAATGACTGGCAAAAATAGGCAGTGGAATGTAATTAACTCATTAGTTTTATAAAGGCGAAAGAAAGGTATTAAATCTGGAATTTCATTATTACTTTCCTATTTGATTATCAAATCAACTAAAGCTTATGAACCGCAATCTAATTCTTTGGTCAATCACTGTTGCACTTGGTGGTTTTTTATTTGGAATGGATGTCGCCGTAATTTCAGGAGCGGAGCAAGTGATACAAAAACTATGGAACCTTAGTGGGATGATGCACGGCACTGCCATTGCGATCGCTTTATATGGTACTGTCGTTGGCGCTATCATTGGTAGTTTTCCTGCAAATAAATTTGGCCGTAAAAAAACACTGCTATGGATCGGAATTATTTTTCTTGTCTCTTCAATTGGCGCAGCGATAGCTGATAATGTTTATACGTTTATGGTGTTTCGTTTCTTTGGCGGCTTTGCTATTGGCGCTTCTTCTGTGGTTGCTCCTATTTACATTTCTGAAATTGCCCCGCCAAAATATCGTGGTCGCATGGGTATTGCCTTTCAATTGAACATTGTTGCGGGAATCCTATTTGCTTATTTATCCAATTATTTATTACAAGGCGTGGGTGGTGAGAATGACTGGCGCTATATGTTGGGAGTGGTTGCCATTCCGTCCTTGTTATTTTCAATCTTCATGTTGTTTACTCCCGAAAGTCCACGCTGGCTGATACTGTATAGAAACAATGAAGAAGAAGCAAGGAAAATTTTTGCAAAAAGCGGCGCAAATGCTGATGAATTGATCCAGGAAATAAAAAATTCAGTACAACAAAAAAAGGAATCTCTTTTCTCAGGGAAATTTAACAAATATATCCTCCTTGCATTTCTTATTGCTTTTTTTAACCAGTTATCGGGTATTAATGCCATTATATATTTTGCGCCACGAGTGTTTAAAATGGCGGGATTGGAAAAAAGCAGCGCATTTCTTTCCAGTGTAGGTATTGGGGTTGTGAATTTTGTTTTCACATTGGTCGGCTGGTATCTCATTGATCGTTTGGGAAGAAGAACACTGTTATTTATTGGCTCCATCGGGTATATTATTTCATTATCATTGATCGCATTTTCTTTTTCAGGCGATACACATGGAAGTATTACATGGTTTGTATTCTTGTTTATTGCAGCTCATGCTGTCGGGCAAGGTGCAGTTATCTGGGTATTTATTTCAGAAGTTTTTCCAAATTCAGTTCGTGCTGCAGGTATGTCATTGGGAAGTTTGACGCATTGGCTTTTTGCCGCATTGATATCACAGACATTTACATTTTTTGCGGAGTCGCCGTCCATTGGACCTGAAAAAATATTTGGATTCTTTGCAGTGATGATGGTATTTCAATTATTATTTGTTTGGAAACTAATGCCTGAAACAAAAGGCATTGCATTGGAAGATATGAATACAAGGATCGGTCATTAAATAATAGCAGATGAAAAAAATTCTTTGTATTGGTGAAGCCTTGATCGACATGATCTGCACTGATAAAGGAAAACCTTTGTCAGATGGAGAGAATTTTTTAAAAAAACCGGGCGGCGCACCAACAAATGTTGCGGCTGCTATTGCTGCCTTGGGAGGAGAAGTGGAATTGGCGGCTAAAGTTGGTAAAGATCCATTCGGCCAGCACCTGGTTGATGTGATGGATTCATTCGGTGTAAGTACAAAATGGATGCTGCGGGATGAAAATCATTTCACCACGTTTGCTTTTGTCTCGTTAATGGAAAATGGCGAACGGGATTTTTATTTTAACCGCGGTGCAGACGGCGAGTTAACCCGTGACGAAGTGGATGCGATTGATCTTAAAGAATTTTCAATTATTCATTTTGGTTCTGCTACTGCTTTTTTACATAGCCCGTTGCAAATTGCTTATTTAAGTTTATTGCAAAAAGCATTAGTGCAGGATGTTTTTATAAGTTTCGATCCTAATTACAGGAGTTTATTATTCCAATATGACAGGCAATCCTTCATCGATCAAAGCTGGAATTTTTTAGAGCATTGTCACTTTTTCAAAGTAAGCGATGAAGAAGCAATGATGCTGACTGGCAGGACAACCTTAACAGATGCGGTCAATGATTTTCTTTTAAGAACTAAATCTGTATTTGCAATTACATTGGGAAAAGATGGAACGCTGCTTGGAATAAATGGTAAAACGAAAATAATTCCCAGCATAAAAATAAAAGCGATTGATACTACAGGTGCCGGCGATGCATTTGTTGGCGCAGTTCTGTACCAACTGGAAGGTAAAACGTTGTCAGAAATAAGAACCATGGCTTTGCCACAATGGGAAAAATTAGTTATCAACGCTAATAAAGCCGGTGCAAGAACATGTGAATATTTGGGTGCAATGGAAGCATTCAAGCACTTAAGCAATGAGATATTTCGCTAAGAGATAAAAGAGAGAAGGAGAAAAAGAGATCCGAAATACTCCTTACCCCTTTCTCTCCTTTGAAAACTCTTAGTTAAAAATTCATTCAGGCTTCCCATACTTCGCAATTAACGCAAGCAATACTCCATTTGTCCATCCGAAACCATCTTGTCCCGGGTATTCGCCGCCACCAGCCTCAAGATGAGTATCGACAACATTATACTTTTCCATCAGCTTACCGGTACGCAGATAAACATCAGTGTTCAATTTCATCCAGCGCATGGCAATATCTTTTGCGAGTTCTTTTTGTCCGCATCGATCAAGACCCCAGATCGTCATCCATTGGAGCGGCGCCCAGCCATTTGGTGAATCCCATTGTTGATTTGTATTTTTTTCTGTTGTTGTTACACCGCCCGGTTGTAACAGTTTTGATTTAATTGCTTCAGAAGCCTTTTTGGCTTGCAAACTCAGGTAATCAGGTTTGCTTTCAAAAAAACAAAAAGGATACATGCCTGCAGGAGTAACCTCGCTTAGTATTTTCTGTGTTTTGAAATTATAATCACAGTAATAATTCAATTTTGAGTTCCAGCAATATTTATCAATAGCAACTCTTCTTCTCTCTGCTTTTTTTCTGTATTCATTTGCTAAACTATCTTTTCCTGATGTTTGCAGCGCTTTTGAAATTGTATACTCAAGATTGATCAACAAGGCATTCAGATCAACAGCAATATAATTGGTTGTTTGAAGTGAAGTAATATTTTTTCCATCAGCAAACCAGCGATTGCTAAAGTCAATACCGCTTTCAGCACCGGCACGCAGGTGCTTATACATTTCAATTGTATTTCTTCCGGATTTTTTGGCAGTTTCAAAATCCTCCCGCCAACTTTCCTGTCTTGGAACATTGCTGTCATCCCAATACCGATTTAAAATTGTTCCGTCTTTCAATTTCACGACACGACGATAGGCTTGTCCAACTTTTAATTTAGTGGCTCCATCCATCCAAAACTTATATTCATTTTCTAATGCAGGTAAAAAAGTAACATATACATTATCTCCTTTTATCGAAGCAAGCAACTGAACCATTGCAGCAAAAAAAGGCGGCTGCGACCGGCCGATATAATAACTCCTGTTTCCATTAGGAATATGGCCGTACGTTTCAATGAGGTAAGCAAAATTTTTTATCATGTTCTCGATCATTTCTGTTTCACCACTTTCTTTTAAGCCAAGCATGGTGAAATAAGAATCCCAGTAATAAATTTCGCGGAAGCGACCACCGGGGACAATATAAGGATATGGCAATGGAAGTAATGAACTTCCTTCTATCTTTTTATCCGGCTCACGTCTTAATGCACCCCAAAGATTTTTGATATGCATTACAACATCTTTTTCCTGTTGTATGTAATTAATAGTTGGCGGCGCCGGGGGCAACTCAAAATTTTCTTTCACAAAAAGCTCCAATGAAAACTTTATCGCCGGATTTTTTTTAATAGCGAGATAATCTTTTACAATGTCTTTTGGATCTCTTTTAGGTACACAGTCCACAAATGTTTTTCCATCAGGAAAAATTTTTGACATCTGTACGTCTTTGAATAGCTCGCCATAAACCTGGTCGGGGGTTTGCACTTTTGTTTGTGCTGAGATCGATCCAAAAGAGAAAAGAGTGATGAGGATAAGTGTAGTTTTTTTCATGCCGGTAAAATTCACTTTAAAGATACATGAACCACACCGGACAATAGGAAAACTGCCGTGACAAACTAATGCAACGTACCGGGATTAAACGTTCGCCAGCTATGCCAGAATTCCTGGGAAGCCGGTAATGGTTTCAATGAAAATGTAGTATCAATTCCTTTGCCATCAATTCTGAACTGCTTATTGTTTAAAAAGATAATATCATTTGACATCGAAAAATTTGCTGATTCATCCGGTCTTTCGAAAACAAAAAAGCTTTTATCATCTTTGGATAATACAAGCAATACAGGGGTGATGCCGATCTTATCTTGTATTAATCTATCTTTTTTCAGTTGATTCCAATCATAGGCTTTTCTTTCTTTGCCTGCTTTAACGCCGATCACCCACGATTTATCTTTCCATGAAAGACTGTCGGTTCCGGTCAATTTACTTTTGCTGGCGCCGCTTTCATATTTCATCGTGGTGTCATAAGACTTTATAAATGCCGAGTCCACCTGCATGACGAGTGAAGATGGATTTAATGCTAGCCATTCGGCCAATGATGTTTGGGTACTGAATACTTCTGGTAATTGTTGCCCTTTCAATTTCCCGGCGATCGCTTCACCCGTCACTTGCCGCCACCAGCTTTTAGTAGTAGCATCTTCCAGCATAGCATTAAAATGATCCATGCCAACAAGTCTGAACTTTTCTTTTCTACCATTTACGATTGGTTCGAATACTCTGCCTGTTCTGCAAACGGTGCAATAAGTTACCATGATAGGGTTACCACCTACGGTATCCTGTATATGATGATGATAACCTAAAAACCGGATCGGGTAAGCTTTGGCTTCACCATTAATTGAAACACCAAGCACTAATCTGTTTGAATCGACTTTATTAGATCCGGCATTCACAAGCAATAATTGTTTGGGTTGTTTAAAAATAGCATCTGCGGCCATTACAAAATTTGCCATATAAATAACAGCAGCAACGATAGCAATTGGAAAAAATAATAACCATTTCCTTTTCCATTGTGTTCTGAATAAACCTATAAAGATCATAGCAGCGAACAAGCCCCTGGATATCCAGCGCCATTTATAAAGAAAGTAAGCAAGATCAATACTGTTCATCTGCTGACTGCCGGGCATGGGCATTATGAAATAAACATTTGCTATTTCAAACAGCAACAAACCAATTAAGCCGAACCAAAATAACTTTTTCATATAGCTTATATGTGTCTTTTTTATTTATTACTTTTTTTCAAATGATCATAACCTTGTGGCAAACGATTATATCCATGATCTTTTAATCGTTGGCCAAGCCCTTTATAAAATGCAGGATCAGTGGGTGTAACAGTGGAAAGCCCATCCACATATCGATTGTATAAACAAAATAAAGCCGCTATTAGAACTGTATCATGAATTTCTATATCTGTAGCGCCGGCATCTTTTGCTTTTTGTATTGATTCAGCCGTTACACTTTTACCACTCTCCTGCACCTGTTCCGCGATAGTTAATAATGATTTCATTTTATCACTTACCGGTGCAGTGGCTATATCCTCTTTTATCCTGGCTGTTGTGCTTTCCTCTTCCAATAAAATATTTGCTACTGCAGTATGTGTAGTAACACAAAAAGTACATTGATTACGGTGCGATACAATTGTTGCGATCAATTCTCTTTCACCTTCGGTTAAAGTGGAAGGACCACGCAGCAAAATTTGAGTTAATTCGCGAATAGGAGCTCCGGTATCTTTTCTGTATTCCAATAAACCGGTGACACCGGGTAAATGTTCTTCGAGAGGGATATAAGGCATAATCGTTAATTGAATAAATACTAAAAACAAATGATGAAAGAACAATAGTCCGTAAAATTAAAAATAAACCCTTCGTAGAGACGAAGGGTAGGTTTAAGGCTAACGGTTCGAATCTATTATTATAAATGAATTGTTATACCCAAATTGATCAGGTAATCTGCAAAGGCAGCATCACCCTGTACATGTGTTCCTGTATCAGCAGACCGGCGTTTATCCGAATCGCTTTGCGTACGATTTCTTTTTAGTGCGAACGGAACATAAAGGTTGACACTGGTTCTTTTTCCCATATATGTAACTCCGGGCTCTGCAGAGATTATATAACCTGGCCTTCTGAAACCACGATCACCACCAATAAGATCACTTGAAGGAAGACCTTCAATACGGAAGCCGCCTGAAAAATTTAATTTATCAACCGCGTAGCTGAGCCCGGCACGGGTCATGAAAAGATCGGGAACACTCATTACATCTGTATTGTATTTCTTTGCTGCTGTATTAGCAGTACCGCCTCTTGTAGTGGAAGTACCATTTACTTCTCTTGGATTAGACAAATAGAAAAAGCTGCCATATGCTCCGAGTTTATGACTAAAATTGTAAAAGCCATTTATTTCAAATGTTACACCGGTGCCACCATCACCAGGTTGTATGGATTGATCCACAGGACCAAGAACACTTGAGTCAGCTTTTTTATAGAAATAGTCCATGTAATTATAATTACCGGTTGGCAATTTTAGCCCAAGTCCCAATTGCAAATTTCCTTTGTGTGAAGTTTTAGGATCAAACATCCAGCGATACGCAGCCAAACGGATGTCTCCAATGCCAAAAGAATTTGTAGAATGTCTTGTCTTTCCATCGTGTTCATACAAAGAGGAACGGGTAAAAGCCAATATCGGTAATGTCATTCCCATTGACCAACGGGAATTAAACACCCGTGTGAGTGTTATATCTGTTTCAAAAGAATGATTGATCACATTGCTACCTTCTTCTTCTCTTTGTTTTTGTTCTTCAGTTCCTATAAAATGTTTGTAAGATTTAAAATAGCGATTATTGATATCAAGATACCAACTACCGCCATCAGAAGGTCTGTTACAAATACCACCAATACCTTTAATAGCAACACATCCTTGTGCATTTGCTTGTTGGTAAGCTGCGGCAACTAAAATTGCGATGATTAAATAAATGCGTTTCATAATTATAAGCAGTTTTCGTTTTTAATTAAATTATTTTTTCAATTTCAATCGTGATACAATAAACTCTCCCAATCTTTTCCCCGCTTCAGCGCCGTTCTCATTATCAAACCGATAATGAATACCGCCATATAACCGGGACATAGCGGCTTCAAGCGCAGCAGAACGGAAAGATTTGATCTCACGGCTTTTGATACCAAACTCAAGCAATGAAGTATCTGTAAATGATAAATTATCACCAAACCAATGTGTCATTACTTCAGCAGCGGCTGCGCTGTTTGTTGCGTGACCACTTGTATAAGATGGGAATGGTGGAGTTTGAATATAAGGATGCCAGTTCTCATCTATCTTGTTTATTTCTGTTTCTGGGCGGACATAATTGCTTCTGAATTTTTCATCCCAGCAACTGATAAATGCATCGAATAAAGCAATAGCGGTTTCAGCATAAGCAGCTACCGTTGTTTTAAAATCTGCGTGAGCAGCTTTTGCGCCAATGCCAACAATATTCATCCAGTGACCGGGGGGGGAGAATTTTTTTGTTACAAACATAACGTGTCCTGATACATTCATTGTAAAAGGGTTATCATTCCAAAAATCTGCAGCATGTTTCTGGTCTTCTGTAAGATTTTCACCAATTGTTTTTACTTCCATCATTGCCTTGCAGTAATCGCTGTTTTTGTTTTTGGGATCACACACAGGTGGAGCTATTGGCCTGAACTGTGAAGATGAATCCATCACCATTGTTCTTATCTCTCGCCAATGTGGTTCCACTGCCGTGCCGTACATGGGTGGTGTTGGTATCCAACGGCCAGTAACGTTATACAACACCGTGTATCTTTCCGCTGTTCTTGTTTGAGCATAATTATCTTTCTTGCTCCAACGGAGAATGGCAGCAACAACGCTATCGGAAAATTCCATTGTATTTTTTAGAATATCCGGTGACATATTAATACTATCGGCCATTTTTTTAAGACCATCATAATAACCCATCATACTTCCTTCAGGAAAAGTAACAGCATTACCAACTTTAGTAAAGGCAAATAATGCGGCTAATGTGAAATCAATGTTTTTTCCTTTTTCTGGTTTTGGCATGGCAGGCATATGTTTGATCTGCCCTGCAAGTGAAATATAATTATCATCACCGGCAGCGATACATTCAAATGCAGCGATGCTTGCATATACATAATTTCGTGTGGCGATCATTGGGGGAAAATTGTTTTCCAATACCACATCGTTCAGCTTCTTTACAGTTTTACAATAAAGAGCCTGGTTGTCAAAAAATTTCAAATCTGTTTGTGCACCCTTCTCTGTACAACTAATTACTGCCAGTAGCAACACGGGCACTAAAAACTTTAATGTGTTCATTTTTAAATTAAATAAGTAAGAAAAAAATTTTCTATGGGTAGAACTGATCGAGATAATAACAATCAGGCTTCGG
>JGI24806J26614_1000511_pt1 | contig 12118 bp, 12 predicted proteins | sample Kansoi200umMDA_FD_26614 | JGI IMG/M metagenome (IMG submission 26614)
TTTCAATGTCATTGTTCTTCAAATGCGGTAAACGTAAACCCAGGCTCCACTTTGTTTGGGCATATTCCTGTGCCTGAACTGCACCAAGCCATTCAACCATTAATAAACGACTGTTTAGAGCCAGGGAAAAGTTACGCCTTGAAAAAGTACAGATCGAATTTCCCTGTGAAGCTGAGATAAATAAGCGGTTAGAAACTGTCCTGACTACTTTGTATTTGCTCTTCAGCGAAGGTTATTATTCTGAAAGCAAGGATGCTATTTTGCGTGAAGATCTTTGTCTGGAAGCCATGCGGTTAACTTACCTGCTTATTGAAAATGAACAAACAAATCAACCGGTTGTAAATGCCCTGCTTGCTCTAATGTGCTTTCATTCATCACGGTTCACAGCAAGAAAAAATGATAATGGAGAAATAGTTTTATATCAGGACCAGGACGAAAAACTTTGGGATTATGAGTTGATTTCAAAAGGAGTATATTTTCTTCACCAGGCATCACAAGGAAATAAGATTTCAAAATATCATGTAGAGGCAGGTATTGCATATTGGCATACTATCAAAGCTGATACAAAAGAAAAATGGGAAACAATTCTACAACTTTACAACCGGTTGTTGCAATTGGAATATTCGCCTGTAGCAGCCCTTAACAGAACTTATGCACTTTCAAAAGCAAACGGAAAACAAGAGGCAATTACAGAGGCGGAAAAACTAAACCTGACAGACAATCACTTTTACTTTACCCTGCTTGGCGAACTATATACAGATATTGACAACAAAAAAGCAAAGCAAAATTTTCAAAAAGCGCTTTCACTGGCGAAAACACATACAGACAAGCAGACAATTCGAAGGAAAATTGAGAACCTCAGAATATAAATGAAAAATGAATTTAGCGGAAATTGCAAAATACCGTCTTATTAACCAACAAATTACTCAAACCAATATTAAAACTGCCGTTGAAATGGTTGAATGGCTTGGTGCAGTTCAGGCACAGGAATATGCCCAAACAAAGTGGAGCCTGGGTTTACGTTTACCGCATTTGAAGAACAATGACATTGAAAAAGATTTAACAGAAGGTAATATTTTACGAACACATTTATTAAGACCTACCTGGCATTTTGTTGTTGCAAAAGACATCCGGTGGATGCTAATGCTCACAGCACCCCGTGTACATGCGATTAATTCTTACATGTACCGCGAACTTCAGCTAAATACCACTATTTTCAATCGTTGTAACAATATACTCGTCAGAATGCTTCAGGGGCATAAACAACTCACAAGAGATTCTATCAAAAGGGAGTTTAAAGCAAATAGAATTCAGGCAGAGGGACATCGGTTAAGCTACATTATGATGCAAGCCGAACTTGATGGCATTATTTGCAGCGGAGCAAGAAATGGAAACCAATTTACCTATGCACTACTTGAAGAAAGAGTTCCAAAATCCAAATCAAAAAATCGTATCGAAGCATTGGCTGAACTCACAAAACGGTATTTTATAAGCAGGGGGCCGGCAACAATAAAAGATTTTTCGACATGGTCAGGTTTGGCATTAACTGACTGTAAAAATGGTATTGAAATGGTCAAATCGCTTTTCAACAGAGAGGTAATTGCCAATCAGGAATATTTCTTCTCTCCAGGCATTACATTGACTAAAAATCAATTTCAAAAAATTTACCTTTTGTCAATATTCGACGAATTCATAATGGGCTACAAAGACAGAAGTTCGATCATGGTATTTAAAAACAAAAGCAAACCTTCATCTGTATTCCGTTATGGTAACATGATAATATTTGACGGACAAATAATAGGAACGTGGAAGCGGACAATTAAAAAGCATTGCATTGATCTGGAGTACGATTTTTTTGACAATCTCAACAAAACGCAATCCAAAGCTTTTGCAAAAGCAATACACCGGTTTGAAGAATTTCATAGTGTAACGGTTATCGGGGCGAGGCACGTTTAATGTGCAGCAAACTTCCGATTAACTATTCTTATTTCTTTATAAGTTAGCAAAAGGTATAAGCAAAAAGGAATTAGCAACAAAATAAAGGGGGTCGGGATTGAGTTGGAAATGAGATAATAAAAACACCAAAACACGCAAACAATCCCTAAACAAAGAAAAATTGCAACCATAACTTTTTCAAAGACCGCTTTACTTTCTTTTACAACGAAAATCTTACTGGCAACAGCGGAGGCCAAATCGATTCCTAAAGGGCTGGTTTTTAAATCATTTTTAGCGAATGACCATATTAATGAATATGCCTTAAAATTTTTCCTGCAGATTTCACATTCACCTAAATGATTTTCTAAAACGTTTACATCGCCTGTAAAGGCGTTATCAAAGTAGCTTTGAAGATCCTCTTCGGTATAATGCCTGAATTCTTTCATGACCTTTAATTTTTATATTGAATCAACATTTCTTTCAAACCTGCTCTTGCCCTGAACAGGTGACTTTTTACTGTATTCACAGGCATTTCAACTATCACGCTTATTTCATCAAGCGATAATTGGTCCTGGTGAAAGAGCAGCAGTAACGTTTTTTGAATCACCGGCAACTTATCTACCGCAGCATGTAAGAGTTTGCTCTCTTCTTTTTGGATTAGTAACCGCTCAGGACTTTGTGTTTCATTTTTGTTAATGAAATTTTCATAGGTGGCTGAATCATTATCATTGCCGGGCTCAAAAATATCATCCAAAAGAATATTTTTCTTTTTCCGTAAAAAGTTTATTGAAGTATTGTACGCTATATTACCAATCCACGTAGATAATGCTGACCTGGATTGAAAAGTATGCAGGTTTTCATAAACCTTCAGAAAAATATCCTGGCACAAATCTTCCCTGTCTTTTTCATTGTTTATTAAAGGCGTTACAATATGAATTACCAATCGTTCATACTGACGGATTAGTTTCTCAAATGCAACCCTGTCTCTCAACAAAACAGATTCAATTAATATTTTTTCATCAATTTCTGATTTCATATAGTGAGCCTGCCCCGCCACAGCATTTGACAGGTAACGATTGATAAAGTTGCAGTTTCACAAACAAAAATAATTTTTCAGTTTATTGCAACTTTTACAGCACCCTGTTGTCTGATTCATTAAAATAAAAACAAAATGAAAAACAAGCAATACTTATTGGCAATTCTCCCGGTAATAATTACTACAATTTGCAACGCACAGGATACCACAATACATAATACATTGCCTTATGATCCTCATTTGCATAAGTTGATACCGGACAAGGTGTTTGAATTTGGTATTCCTATGCTTTTTCTTTTCCTCTTGTTGAACACAATAGTTACCATATTGAAAAACCGGGCAGACCAGCACCTCAAATTAAAAATGGTTGAGAAAGGTATTGCTGAAGAAACACTAATCCAGGTTTTTAAAGAAAGTAATGCTGTTTTGAAGCTTCAGCCGCTTAAATATTTTCTGTTTTGCTCTTCACTGGGCATTTCCCTTATCATCATTCATTTTTGCAAAGATTACCTGGTAAATCAGTCCGGATATTTTGCCTTAGGAATCATTCTCCTGTTTACTTCAATTGCATTTTTTATCTATTACCGCATTCTTCAAAATAAACTTTAATCCCTTCTCAAAAAATGAAATTATGAAATCAATCAAAAAACTTTTCATTGGCGTAGCCATGTCCGCATTAATCTTTTCGGGTAACCTGTTTGCACAGAATGATACCAGGAATGAACCAATTACCGGAGAACAAAAGCTGGTTCTTATCAATACAGCAATTGCTTTGCTGAAAGAAAACTATATTTTCCCGGAAAGAATACCAAAAATAGAATCAGTTATAAAAAAGAAGTACGATAATAATGAATACGCTGCTTTCAATACATTATTTGATTTCCTGGAAGTTCTAAATAAAGATTTGGAGTCTTCAGGTAACGATCACCATCTCGACATTTTTTACGGACCCGCATATGTAAGTAAAATTAAGGCTGAAAATAATACCTCCGGAAATTCAGGTATACCTGCCGGGTTTGTGAACATGATAAAATATGAAAATTTCTTTTTGAAAAAAATCGAAAGGCTGGACGGTAATATCGGATATTTCAAATTCAATAAGTTTGAGGAGCTTCAGTTTTCAAAAGAAGCTATTGCAAGCGCAATGAATTTTATTTCAAATTCATCCGCTATAATTCTTGATTTAAGGCAAAATGGCGGTGGCAGTGCAGAAACAGTGCATTTCCTTATGAATTATTTTCTACCGGATTCAACAAAATTAGGAGAGTTTAAACTGAGAATACATAACGAGGTAATTGAACTTTGGACAACAAAAGACCCGGTTATAAAAAAGATCCCACGCAATATTCCACTCTATATTATTGTGAGTAAAAACACCTCATCTGCTGCAGAGTCCTTAGCGTACGGATTGCAGCAATTTAAAAGGGCAACTGTTGTCGGAGAGCAAACACATGGCGAAGGAAATCCGGGCATGCGGTTTATCATTAATGACAAGCTCTATATGATGATCCCAACTGCTATAAATGTAAATGCAATAACAGGAACAAACTGGGAGGGGGTGGGCGTAACACCCGATATTAAAACAGATGCCGCCGATGCGTATGCCAGGGCAATTGTTGAACTATGCCACGTGTTATCAAAAACAGGAACCAACGATATCTATAATTGGATTTTACCTGAATACGAGGCACAATTACATCCTGAAGTCCCTTCGGTTGAGTTTATCAATTTAATAGTCGGCAGCTATGGGGAAGATAAAAAAGTCAGCCTTGAAAATGGCTCTCTTTACTATACCTCAGCAACCAGCAAACGGAAAATGATTTACATGGGTAATCAAATGTTTTTAATAGACGGAAGAAATGATTATAGAATGAGATTTCCTAAAGAGAACAAGGCCATTGGATACGTAGAAATTGTGTGGAACGATGGAACGGCGGATGGATTAAAAAAGGTTAACTAACGCAATGCTGATGAACGTTAATACTGTGGCTCCTTTGATAGGATTACGCTGCCTGGGAAGTAGTTATTTTTTTGTGTGCCACATTTATTTTTTCATGCCCTTGTTTTATTGTCTCATTCGTTAGCAGATAACATGATCAACAAGGAGTTTAAACAAGCCAGACAAAACCGGGAGCAGGTAATCGCACGTAGTTTTTCTGTTATTGTTTTAATGAATGAGTATCAAAAGCGGTAAAATGCAGGAGTATTTCATCTGGCTGTTACACACGGGGATTTTGTTTTTAACGGATCAGTAATATTTTTTTGTCCTGAACGTTTATTTTAAAGACACGGTCCTTTGAAAAGATGCCGACAATGGTGGGAGGAAATAATTTATCACATTACATTCTTAACAGGATCAAATGCAAAATTCTCTAATCGATGATTTGAACTTCATTTTATAAATAAATTTTATCTTTGCCAAATGAATTGGAATGAGAAGCAAACCGTACGCATAGCCATTTTGGATTTGTATGAGGGAGCACCAAACCAGGGAATGAGAGGTTTACGCGATATTGTTCACAAGTTTGGCGAAAGCAACCGGCTCACGATTGAACTTGATGAGTTTGACGTACGTTTAAAAAATAGCGTGCCCGACCTGAGCTATGATATTTACCTGAGTTCAGGTGGACCTGGCAGCCCCCTGGAAAGCGAAGGTTCTGAATGGGAAAAAATCTATTTCAACTGGCTCAGCGAGGTGGAAAAATGGAATGGGAATAAAGCCCATGTACAAAAGAAATTTATTTTTTTTATTTGCCATTCTTTCCAGTTGGTTTGCCGCCATTGGAAGCTGGCGAATGTGTGCGAAAGAAAGTCAACCTCGTTCGGCGTGTTCCCAATGCACCTGTTGAAGGACGCTGCGGAGGAGCCTGTGTTTGAAGGGATGACTGATCCCTTCTATGCTGTTGATAGCCGCGATTACCAGGTCATTGAGCCAAGAATGGATATATTGTTTAGAGGTGCAAAAATATTATGCATTGAAAAAGACAGGCCTCATGTTTCTTATGAAAGAGCGATCATGGCAATGAGGTTCAACGATTATTTTATAGGAACCCAGTTTCATCCGGAAGCTGATCCGGTAGGCATGAGTATGTATTTGCAAACAGATGAAAAAAAGAAAACAGTTATAGAAAATCATGGCCTGAAAAAATGGGAATCGATGATTGAACATCTCAACGATCCTGACAAAATTTTGTGGACATACGCCCACATACTTCCCAACTTCTTAAGTGTTGCGCTCAAAAGTAAGCATTCATTGGCGGCCTGATACCAGGGTATTCCTCCCGATATACGAAAGGATTGTAAATTTTAAGCACATTTAATTTTCTTATCTTACAATCTTTCTACAGCAAAATTAAAATGCCATGATATCCAAACTCAGGGAGCAATTCAATCGAAATTTTACTCAGAAAAAATACGAAGAATTCTTAAACGATCTTGACAGCAAACATCCCGGTCATATTGTGTTTCGTGTGGCAGAGACGCCCATATTTGTTCCAAAAGATTTTACAGACAAAATGCTGAAGGCCTCTGAAACCATTGTTGATTTCATAACCGATCCCGGATTTAAGAAGCTTACTAACCGTGCTATTCCGGAAGGAGAAAATGTGCCCGGCGAAAATGATCATACCCATTTTATAGCATTTGATTTTGGCGTTTGTGAAAATGACGATGGCGGGCTTGAACCACAATTAGTAGAAATGCAGGGTTTTCCCTCTTTGTTTGCTTTCCAGGTATACTATCCTCAGGTGATTGAGAGACATTTCGAAATCCCCGGAGATTTTGACCATTATCTCAATGGATATAACGCCGACACCTACGTGCAGTTTTTGAAAGAAATTATTGTAGGTGAGCACAATGCAGAAAATGTTGTGCTTCTTGAAATAAAACCGCATGAGCAAAAAACAAGGATAGATTTTTACTGCACCCATGATTACCTGAATATTCCTATTGTGTGCCTCACTGAACTTGAACAGGAAGGTAAAAAATTGTTTTACAGGAAAGAGGGAAGAAAAATTGAAATAAAAAGAATTTACAACCGCATCATATTTGATGAGCTGAGTCACACGAAAATAGGTCCCGGGGATGTTGTTGACATCACTCAGCCTTTTGATGTCGAGTGGGTTCCGCATCCGAACTGGTTTTACAGGATAAGTAAATTCACTTTGCCGTTCATAAATCACCCGTATGTGCCCGAAACATTTTTTCTAAATGAAGTAAAACAGCTTCCCGGTGACCTTGAAAATTTTGTTTTGAAACCATTATTTTCATTCGCCGGACAAGGCGTAATTATTGATGTTACCAAAGATGATACAGATGCCGTAACCGATCCTGAAAACTGGATATTGCAGCGAAAGGTAAAATATGCTGATGTAATAAAAACCCCCAATGTTCCTGCGAAAGCCGAAATAAGAATTTTTTACTTCTGGAAAAACGGAATGCAAAGGCCTGTTGCCGTTACCAACCTTGTAAGACTTAGCAAAGGAAAAATGATAGGAGTACGATATAATATGGATAAAGACTGGGTTGGGGGAAGTGTCGGCTATTTTGAAAAGTAATGGCTCAATTGTTTGGTTGTTACCCGCTCATTGTGTTTTATTGTTAGTCGCTTGATTGAAAAGCTGATAAGATTTCTTCATCTTTTTTTATTAATTGTTTAATACGGCGGAAATTAATGTTAAAGCTGTTTTCAATATTTATTTCCTCCAATATCAAAAAATCATATCTTTAATTTTCCCTGTTAACAGTTATTCTTTCATTTTATTATATAGAAATTCTTTGCCGGAAATAAGGAAATATAGTGAGGAAGAACTTATACACCTTTTGAAAAACAGGGACCAGGTGGCATTTTCATATTTGTATGATAATTATTCCGGCGCCCTGTTTGGGATCATATACAAGATGCTGGAGGACCGGCAACTGGCTGAAGACGTATTACAGGAAGCTTTTATTAAAATCTGGAATAACTTCCCTAGCTATGACCGCCTCAAGGGACGCCTTTTTACGTGGATGCTTAATATTACAAGAAACTTAACGATAGACACCGTAAGAAGCAAAGGATACAGAAAGCAGGCGAAAATCCAAAATTCGGGGAATGCCGTAGATAACCCGGCAGATAATATCAGCAGCAATACCCATACTATTGAAAGCTTTGATGCGCTCGGAATCAGAAAGCATTTAACCCTTCTCAAAGACGATCAGAAACAAATTATTGACCTGGCCTACTTCGGAGGTCTCACACAGGAGGAAATATCTAAACAATTGGCTATTCCACTAGGAACCGTAAAAACAAGAATGAGGACAGCAATTATAGAATTAAGAAAAATTCTGCAAACTTAAATTGACTAAAAACGACATCATATCATCTGGTTTACTTGAGCTCTATGTATTGGGTTTAACTTCACCGGACGAAGCCATGCAGGTGCAGGAATGGATAAGCCGGTATCCTGAGGTAAAGGGGGAAATTGAAGCAATAGAAATATCTTTGGAATCATATGCACAGGCTTATTCAATAGAACCTTCTCCGGCAGTAAAGGAAAAAATACTTTCACAAATATCAAACGATGAACGGAAAAATATTTACAATCTTTCTTCTGTAAAAAATGGTAAACCCCTATTAACCAGTTACCGCGTACCTTCCTTTTTTAAATTGGCCGCAGCAGCAATTTTTATCCTGTTGACCGGCAGTATTGTCCTCACTTATTTTAATTATAACAAGTATTATAACAAATACCAGTCTGTAAGCAGGGAATTACAACTGGCACAGCAAAAAATTGACCAGCAAAACCAGGCCACCCTTGCGATGAAAACCGATATAGATGTGATGACTGACAAAAATTCGCTGCCTGTTGTTTTGAAAGGAACACCGCATGCGCCGGATGCTCTTGCAAAAATATATTGGATGAAAACTACCGGTGATGTGTATGTAGATCCTTCCAATTTACCGGGCACCCCGTCCGGAAGACAATACCAGCTTTGGGCAATAGTAGATGGCAAGCCTGTTGATGCAGGAATGATATCTACTGAAAAAGGAATATATCATATTCAGAAAATGAAATCCTTCGGCCGTGCCGAAGCCTTCGCTATAACCCTGGAAAAAGCGGGTGGTAGCCCTACTCCCACTATGGACGAAATGTATGTGATCTCTAACATATAATTTTTCAGGGGTTTTGATCACCAATTTAGCAAGACTACGCCAAACGTCCTATAATTCCTTTGCAGTTTAGACTCTTAAAAAATCCGGAAAGAACCAGCCGACAAATAATATTAAGCCACGGCTTTGTTCACAAGTTCAGCGGCTTCACTCAACAGAATAGCCGACTCGACCTTCAGGCCGCTTTTATCAATGAGATCTTTCGCCACTTCAGCATTGGTTCCCTGCAGGCGCACAATTATGGGAATCTCAATATTACCGATAGACTGGTAAGCATCTATAACGCCCTGGGCTACGCGATCACAACGAACAATTCCTCCAAAAATATTTATGAGGATGGCTTTTACTTTAGGGTCTTTTAAAATTATCCTGAAACCTGCTTCAACAGTTTGTGCGTTGGCAGTTCCTCCAACATCCAGGAAGTTAGCAGGTTCACCACCACTTAGTTTTATCATATCCATCGTTGCCATTGCAAGTCCGGCACCATTTACCATACAACCTACATTTCCATCAAGCTTTACAAAATTCAGATTAAATTTTGCCGCCTCCACTTCTGTCGGATCTTCCTCAAAAATATCACGTAAAACAGCAATATCAGGATGGCGCATCAATGCATTATCATCGATATTCATTTTACAATCAACAGCAATTATTTTATTATCGCTTGTTTTAAACAAGGGATTTATTTCAAGCATGTTGCAATCGAGCCCTACATAGGCATTATATAAATTAGTCACGAACTTTATACAGTTTTTAAATGCATCGCCTTTAAGTCCAAGATTAAAACCGATTTTTCTTGCCTGGAATCCGGGAAGTCCTCCGCCGGGATGAATCCATTCTTTAAAAATTTTTTCCGGGGTATCATGTGCAACATCTTCAATATTTACGCCACCTTCCGTACTGTACATAATTACATTTTTCCCTTTTGACCGGTCGAGTAAAATTGATAAATAAATTTCTTTTACTTTTTCAGGGCCATCATAATACACGTCCTGTGCCACCAATACTTTATTTACTAATTTACCGGCTCCACCGGTTTGCACGGTTACCAGCGTTCCACCTAAAATATTGTGAGCGATTGTTTTTACTTCCTCAACATTCTTTGCAACTGCAACACCCCGCTGGTCCGTGCCTTTAATGGTTCCTTTACCTCTTCCCCCTGCATGTATTTGCGCTTTAATAACTGCAAACCTGCTTCCATACTGGCTGTTAATGTACCTGTACGCATCTTCGGCTTCTGCGACAGTGCTGCATGCGATACCTTCCTGTATAGGAACATTATATTTCTTTAATAACTCTTTTGCCTGGTATTCGTGTAAATTCATATAACGTCTTTTAGGCGAAGGTAAAGGCTAATTAACAAAACATCTACTATTTTGTGTGATACCCAATCTCTAAATGCCGGCAAGCTGCAATGAAATAAAAAAAGCAGCATGGTCGCGTTCGCTAATACAGGAATTTTATTAAATAAATTTCAGATCAGTGATTTTTACATCGTGTTATTCTTAAAGTTTCCAACCGGTTACTGCAATGGATATCTTCATCTGAATTCTGTCAAAAAAAATCCCAATAAGTTGACTCTCCATGCAAATTTGTCTCCGGCCAATGGTTCATATCAAACCCGGGCGCTTTTTCAAGTACCTCCCTTGGTTGATTAAATATAAATGCCCGTTTGACCGGATCAACCCGAAGAAGTCGGAATGGTATCGCAAAATATTTTTCTCCTATAGTAAGAAAGCCTCCAAATCCTATTACCACATATTCGATTTTCGCCGCGGTAATATCTATCATGATGTCTGCAATCTTACCCATATGCTCCTCTTTTTCATTATAAACTTTATCGCCAATAATAGAGGTAGCTGTTAAGTATTTTAGCGGCACGTTGGGATGCGCCCCTTCGCGGTTAATACCCGTAAGGTTTTCTTTTTGTAAATTATCCATCTTAGTTTATTTATGTTATTAAAAATCTTTATTGTTCTTTAATGCCCTTATTTCAGAAATTTTCTTCCATAGCTTATAACCCCTTCATCCTACAGGAATTGCATCTAATATGAATCTATCAAAGAGCGCCGCTGAACGAACAAAGAGCTTCTTTAGTTTGAATATTAGCAGACCCACCCCGCAAAAATATCTATTTACCTTAACACGAGTATTCCCCATTTCAAATATAAAACATCTCCAGGGTCTCCAGGCAATGGGATTGTGAAACTAAGGGTTATTTCCTGAACAATGTTTCACATAGGTTTTTTGAGGTACCTCTCATGTTGCATACATTTGCACAGTTTGTGAAAATGTGATCACCACTAAAATATTGTGACAACATCACTTTTATAGGCAATGTCAGGATCGGTATTATCAGTTTTGGTACGATCTAAGAATGAAAATGGGAAAATTGAGATGATCAATAATAAAAAATTAGTAATTGTTCTGCCGGCTTATAACGCTGAACTTACACTTAAAAAAACCTACCAGGAGATCCCTTTTGATATTGTGGACGAAGTAATATTGGTTGATGATAACAGCAGTGACAAAACAATTGAAATAGCAAAGGAGTTAAACATTACGCACGTTATTAAGCATAATAAGAACCGTGGTTATGGCGGCAACCAAAAAACATGTTACAACAAGGCGTTAGAAATTGGCGGGGATATCATCATCATGCTGCATCCCGATTATCAGTATACACCAAAGCTAATTCCGTCAATGGCATATATTATTGCGAACAACGTTTATCAGGTTGTGCTTGGCTCGCGTACATTGGGCAAAGGAGCATTGCATGGCGGCATGCCATTGTACAAATACATCGCTAATCGTGCTCTCACTTTCTTCGAGAACGTGATGCTCAATCAAAAAGTGGCAGAATATCATACTGGCTATCGCGCCTTCTCACGTGAAGTATTGGAGCGAATCAATTACGGGATCAATTCAGAAGATTTTGTATTTGATAACCAGATGCTGTCTCAGATTATTTATCTTGGCTATGAGATTGCAGAGAT
>JGI24806J26614_1000512_pt1 | contig 12115 bp, 12 predicted proteins | sample Kansoi200umMDA_FD_26614 | JGI IMG/M metagenome (IMG submission 26614)
AGCCACGCTTCCAGCTGTTGTTCCTTCAGTCAGAATAGCAGAAAACCTTTTGTTGTGTGCTGCTTTGCGATCTGTTTAAAATTCTTCTTGTATTATTTCTTTGTTACATGTACCACCTGCCACCATACCTGTTGATACAGCAAGAGCGATGTCTCTTGATGAATTGGAATTGTCGCCACAGGCAAAAACTCCATGTATTGTTGTCTTTTGGGCCGCATCCACTTTTACAATACCTTGCTCTGTCAGTTCACACCCTAATTGTACAGGAATTTCAGAGTGTTGTACGAGTTCAGGTCTGGCATATATTGCTGTAATAGAAGTTTTGGAATTGTCATTGAAAACGATGTTTTGAATTTTCCCATTTATTTGCTCAAAGCAATAAATTCCATCTTCATTAACTGAGATATTATGCTTTCTCAATTTCTCAGCCTGCTCTGTTGTTAGCATTGATTTTCCGTTCGTATAAAGGGTTAAGTCTTTTGTCCAACTGTTAACCAACCTGGAAAATTCAAAGCCATAATCTCCATTACCCAATATTCCTGTCTTTTCATTTTTGACTTCGTAACCATGGCAATACGGACAATGAATTACTGAAATTCCCCAACATTCTGCAAAGCCCTTTATATCTGGAATTATATCTTTTAGTCCTGTGGCGAGTATTAGTTTTTTAGAGTAAAATAAGTCCCCTGCCTGAGTTCTGATTTCAAATCCTTTCTCTGTTTTTGCTCCCCTTACAGCTAATCCACTGTAAAATTTTACGGTTTTGTATTGACTAACTTGCTCTTTTGCCAATGTCGCGATTTGCATTGGTGTCTTGCCGTCTTGTGTTAAGAAATTATGTGAGTATGGTGTTTGTTTATTGCGAGGTCTTTCGCTATCAATAATTAACACGTTTCTTAAGGCTCGGCCCAAGCTCATTGCTGCCGAAAGTCCTGAATAACTACCACCGATTATTATTATTTCGAAATTATTATTGTCAGGCATATGATTATAGTTTATTAGCGCTGTTGATGGAAAATAACAACGCAAGATTTGTCAAAGCGAGTCCAGTCTTTTTATTAGTTGTCGTCGTGTAAGCTTTTCTGGCATTGGTTAATGGTATCGTCCGTTAAAGTAGCACACAACACTCAAATTTATGCTATAAGACGAAGTTCTTGAAAAATAATGCTATTGACAATGTGCTATTTAGTGTTATACATTTCAAATTGTTATTAGGACAATCCGATATTAATAAAGGCCTATTTCCCTACTAGTAATCATGAAGGATCGTTTCGGATGCCCTAATCATTTTCCTACCTTTGAAGCTTTCTCGATTTTAGGACAGTGCTAATTTAGACTTTTTACTATTACAATTATGGCTGTTAATTGTGGTAAACCCGCAGGGTTTTCCACTGTTAACGGCCTTCATTGCATATTCATTTGGTGTCAGATCGTTTAATGAACCATGAGGGATTTCGTTATCGTAACTGAACATCCATTCGTCAGTTAGGATTCTAACCTCTTCCAGATTTTCAAACACGTAGGCATCCAGTATATCTCCCCGGTAGGTTTTATTAAAGCGTTCGATATAGGCGTTCTGCATGGTCCAGAGGGAGGTTATTTCAAGATCCCCCACTATAAGATCAAAGGTTATTTTTTCCGGTGCCTTGTCCATGCCGGACATAACTGGGAGCATGTTGCCGTTGTCCTGGGAGCAACGGGTAAAAAGATGAAGAGGTGTCCGTATTGGGATGAGATGCAGTTTATCAAATTACTGTTTTGGGAGGCTGAGGGGGAGGCAATGCAACTGCATCCTAGGAATTCCGAATACATAAACAATCACAAATATTGCCTGCACCTCTGGAGGCCAAAAAATACTTGGATTCCGATGCCCCCGACTGAGATGGTGGGAGTAAAAGTTAAATACCGATGAAGGCGGTGGTGATTCAGTAAACGGTCAGGTGAAAATTGTAACTTCAGAGATAAAAGATAAAGGGATGAATATAATGGATACGCAGGGAGATTATATGCTTCATGTAAAAAGTATGATGGATAAAAGCGTTTGTACTTCGAGGTACAAAATCAAAAAGATAAACCCTACTTTTCTGACTTTCACAATCTACTGTTCTGCGATTATTTATTTGCTTTAAAACAAATAATTAGCGCTATTTTTTAAAACTTGCTAAATAAGTGTTCCACACCTTGAATGATAAGATGCCTAAAAAGCGCACTAGAAATTTGAAAAGAAATACAATGATATTAAAAGTTAAAACGAGTTAAATAATCTTGAGTATGCAACAAAAAGTAAACAGTCCCAGATATCTTGCATTTTTGGACATACTGGGTTTTAAAGATTTAATCGAAAATAATGACTTAAGTTATTTAGAAAAATTATATGACAAATTCGAACCAAGTTTACTTTTTACTTTTGCATTCACCAATTTGGGCTATCGCGTGAAGCACCTAGATTCAAATCAGCTACCACCTGTGGAAGAAACTCATCTGAATTCCATCATAATTTCTGATAGTATAATAATTTGGACTGATGGCGTTGATCAAAATAGCTTCATTAGCATTATATCGGCTGTTAGGCATCAACTTTTCTTATCTATGCAATTGGGATTGCCTCTTCGTGGATTTATAACAATGGGCGATCTTTCGATTAGATGGGGCAAGCATGAAAAGTCCACTAAAATTAACTCATATACAACAATTTTGGGTAAAGCCTTGACAACGGCATATGTAATGCAAGGAAAATTAAATAGCATGGGATGTATTGTCGACGATGATTGCATTTCTCAATTCAAAAAAAATACTTTACCAAAGAATGAGGACGGTACAACACCGTTGAGTATTGAATCCTTACAGGAATTTATCTTTTTGAAAAAATATACACCGCCAATGAAAAATAGCAAGGTCGCTGAAAAGTACGTAGTTAATTGGACTCATTATTTTGGACCTCGATTAACTGAAAAAGAGGTCCGTGAAGCATTTTCAGCCCATAATAAAATTTGCGACTCATGGGATGTAGAAGAGAAAATATTAAATACACTTAAATTCTTAAAGGATACAGGAGATGATTATAATGAATTTAGGGCTTCTTTAAAATCAAAAAAGATTTAAGATATGGTAAAATAAAATATTTGGAAAAATAGGACCGGCAGAGCTTGTTGAAACAGTAGGTTAAAGGTAATTTGCTTTACTCCGAGTCTTCGTTTTTCGAACGGGAGTATCCCCCTTCCATCCAGGTTAAGTGTGATCAGGTATTCCACCGGCTAATCCCTTAATAGAATAGCCCGGGTTAGCAACGATACTACACGGGCCGGGTTCCTGTCCTGAGCTGGACCAGGGTTAATTTACTTGACTAATCTTATTGCTCGCCTGCAACTGCACCCGAAGGACTACGAGTACATAAACAACCACAAGTACTGCCTGTCCCTCTGGAGGAAAAAAAACATGGATTCTAATGCTACCAAGTCACACGATGGGAATAAAATAAGATCTGTTATTTAAATCTCCGTTCATTTCAAATGGGAATAATATACCTCCTTAAGCATTTCTTCAAATCCTTCGAATTGTGCAAGTTTATCCATTTCTGTTTTCGAAAAGCGTTTTAAAAGATTTTCACCAGGAATAGTAATAATAGAATTATCCATGTATTGAATTTTCACAGTTGGAATTGAATAATGATCTGTAACTTTTGAGAAGAATACATAATCAAAATGATATTCTTTATTATCAAGGGGGGCTATTGGACCAATACATTTGACTTCTTTGGTTCCCACCGGATCATTGACAGGGTTAAAAGCGATAATTTTAAAGGTTGCATATTTTATTGGCTTATCGGCTCCATTTATAAACCTCACAATAAAACCAGGATAATCTAAAGTATTTAAGGGATAACTATAACGAACAATTAGAATTTTATCGCGTTTTGCCAAAGTAACGAGTCCCTTGATTATATCTCGTTTACCAGAGTCTATCTGCCTATTGATTGACTCTAACTTCATTTGATTACTTCTATCAATTGAATCGGAAATAAAGGCCTCTCGAGTACTAACTTTTCTAATTATTTCTAACCTTGCTTCAGGAGGTAAATCCTTGTTGTCAAAAAGATATTTAGACTTTCGATAAGTCCAATCATCATTAATTTCAACTTTAGTGGTTGGAATATAGCCTTCAATATTCTTGTAGAAACAATGGTACCATACATCCTGAGGGGGATTTCTATTAGTAGTCACAACTCTAACTATATAAACTAAATCACCAGGAGTTAAGAGCTGAAGGCCCTTTCCCTCTGGATTTTTGGGTATTTCAAAAATAAAATAATTACCAGTTAGTTGACCTTGAATCACGGATGTATCCGTAACGGTTTGAGAACTGACTGTTGTTGAAATTAGAAGCCCAATGGTAAACAGAATAACCTTCATATGGTTTGGCGGGGGTTTTAATTAGATGACAAACATACTCAGAATATCGGATCTAATTGTAGTGGTCATCACGCCTCTCATACTCAAACCTCTCAGCAAAGTGGATTGGCTCAGAATTACCTGAAGCGCAGTATCGTGAAATCTTAGGCTTTGAAATGCTGCAAGAAAAAATGAACTACATTCCTGTATGGACTATACGTAGCCCAAAAACCCGACCTGATTGTAAGTTGAAAACGGAATACTGGGAATGGAAAGACCTGCCAGCATTGGGTGAAAAGAATCCACCAAAGAAGATTGAAAAATAAGGGTAAAACAAGATCTTAAGCAAGCTTTCATTAAGTGCCTGTTCCTTGATCCATCCAAATTCCCAAACCGCTTTCAATGGATGATTCTGGATTCGATTTGTCTTCGAATTTGTCTGAACCAGGAGTTGGCTTTGTTACACTTTTAAGGATAAAAATCCAAAGAAACGGCACAAGCCAGATCATGATTAGATGAAATGTTTTTAAACCACCAGTAAAATATAGGCTTTTAACAAAGGTTCGGCTAAACCTAAATGAATAGACTAAATAAAAAATAACAAGTGCTGCTAAAAGTAAGTAACCAAAAATCATAGCTCGTTTAGTTGGAATGGCAAATTAATCAATTATGGGTAATTTGGTATATTGAATAATGGATAACACAACAATAACTTTGGTAATTAGTGCTGTAACTGCATTGGGTACTGTGGTTGCAGTTTTTATTTATAGTGAAACTTTAAAAGAAAACAAAAGGCAGCGACTTGAAAAGTACATACCCTATTTGTTCATTGATAGGGCTAGCTTTTTTGTCCAGGGGATTCCCTATGAAGATTTTGCCGTTCCGAGAATATGGACTGACGAAGCTTTAAAATTTGAAGATTTCTATACAGCGATGGATGATGGAACTTCGAGTCGATATTATCTTAAACTTTATAATCTTGGTTTTGGTATTGCAAAAAATGTTGAAGTAATATATTATTACGATATAGAAGACTTTGTAAAAAGAATAATAGAGATTGGCTTAAAGGTTCCAGAGGATATGAGAGTCGAAATCACTTTAACAACCAATAGAATTTCATTTAGTAGCAAAATAAAGAAGTTGCCATTTTTTAACTCCTCGATCCCTCGAGATTATAAAATGGAAAATAGTTTTGATTATCTTATACCCATTACAATTTCCGATAAACATTATTTGCTCGATTTGCCGCTATCTTTTATGGAATTGTTTAATGTATATATGTTCTATGTCGGTTACCAATTGGGTAGGGAACCTGTTCGGATTAACCCTCCAATTGTCACCATTACGGCTACCTACGAAAATATAGCCAATAAAGAATGTAAGCAATCCTTCACTTTAACCGTGGATTTGAACAGACCGTTTGGGGGCGGTACTTATGGGGGTCAACTAATAATCGCTGAAGGTATTTAGGCAACTCTGAAATGCTTTTTCAATTAACACTCCAGAAATTTAAGGGGATTAATAAGGGTTACTACTTAGTTGGTTTTATGCAATTACCATATCCGAACCACCAGATGAGAGATGCAACAGATATCAGCTCCTAAATCGAACCTTTTTGGTAACATTGTTATAAGGAACTAACCCCTAAAACTATTTCAATGTTTACCTGGCTAAAAAAAATGTCATTGCAGTTTTATAATTATTTAGCAGAACGTAAGAATGAAGAATTTGAAAAAAGAGGATTGTGGAAGGCTGCGGTTAATGAGAAGGAGAAATTAACAAAGGATGATGCAAAATTCATATTTGAGCAAGCTGAGAAGTTTCTAAAAGATTCGGTTGAATCAAGTGAAACAATAGTTAGTCGTATGAATACTTTGATAACTATTATTTCAGGTTCCTTAATAGCATTAATTGGTTACATAATTACAAAAGAGGTGAGAAACTGCTCCTTCGACAAAACTTTAATTGCACCATATTTTAGTCTTGCTTATTTGTACATACTTGCTTGGTTAAGCTTTAATAACTATAAACCAAGAGACTATGTGCTCCCAGGATCGCTGCCAGAGGATCTTTTCAACCCTTCATTTTTTCATGAGGATATCCCCAGAGAAGATAGAATAATAAGATATTACGTAAATGAGATAGAAAACTATCAAGCGAAAATTGAAGCCAATTCGGAAATCAATAATCAAAGATGGGGAAGGTATACTTTTATAGCTAAGCTTTTAGTTGCTTTGCCACTATTTCTTTTAGTTATATATTTATTTACTTAGGAGTGTTCTTCCTTAGTTTCAAAATGATTTTTGAGAACAGTTTCAAAATTTTCACTCTTAGAAATGTTCAATCTATTAACATTTTCAGAGGTCGACGTATTTACAAAAGGCCATGCTGTGGTGGTTGTAGTAGTCGACGTACTTGTTGTACCATTATTGCTCTGCTGACTATTGTTCTGCGTATCTTCTGTACTAGGCATATGCTCACTTTTATCTTGTATAAATGTACGCATTTGAAATTTGATAACCAAAGGAATTTAGCCAACGATTCGGGCAACGATTTAAATGAAAAAACCCGCAAACTCAATACTGGTGCGGGTTTCAACGAATTCTCAGCGGACCGGACGGGACTCGAACCCGCGACCTCTGCCGTGACAGGGCAGCATTCTAACCAACTGAACTACCGATCCATATTTTGATGAGACTGCGATTTTAGTGCAGCTGCCGTTTTCGGCCATCAGCCCCCGTTTTTTGTCCGAAGGAGGGCAAAGATAACGGATTTACATTTATTTAATCAAATCTTTCCCTACTCATTTTTACCGAAGTTGCTATAAATCAAATAAATAGAAAAATGCAGAATCTAGGTAAAAATTTGCCCATAAATCCTGCGCTTACTCAAAACTGCGCTTTATGTCATAATCTTAATAAAGACAGAGACGGATTTTAAACAACGTGCATCCGGCACATTTCCGGCAAAAAACATAATTCGCCGGATATATAATTCCGGCTTATTTTTTTCGTTCCCTTTACCTGAATTATGGCAAAAAGACTGACAAATAATGTAATTACCGGCAGCGACAAAAGGTTGAGGCTGTATTTTTATTACTCTCCTCACTTTGGTCATAATATTATTAGAAAAACCACTTCGCTAACCGGGAGGCGTGTGATGACCGACAACGCATTTAAGGGTTTTCGCGAAAGCGGCAACCGGATGAAGCAGGCATCGCCTATCGCGGCTGCATTGTATAGACTGATACCCGCAAAAATTAAACAATACGGTATCTATCGCTTATTAACGGGAGAAGCGCTCAAGATGCTCAAAGCTGGTTTGGATACCGGGATCATATTAGAAAGCCTCAACAGACTCTATATCGAACCTTTAATAAATAAGCCAGAAGAAGAATTTAAACAAAAGGAAAAGATTGGGCCACCAAATGGTCAACATGAAAAGGGGCTTAAAAGTTTTGTACAATGTCCGGAACAAAAGCCTCACAATCCGGTAAAAACTAGAAAAAGACGACGCTATCGGTTGCTACAACATGTTGGTCAAAAAACGGAATTTCAAACCGGCTCGGATTTCTCAAGTCAGAAGAATAGTAATACATCGGCACGGCTGAAAATATTTTCGCTTGCTCAGGGAAAATGTACACATGCTTCAAATACAAAAGAAGAAAAAATGCCAGGACTCATCTACCTGGGCAGATTACTGGAATGTAAGAAGCTAAAAATGTGGGTCCGATCTTCAGGCTTTCCAGGTGTATCGCGCTAAATGACTTTCTATCGCCAAAAACCAATGTAATAGCTTAAAAAACACAGGGATAAGCGTTAAAACACCTCCCGGAATTAAACTTTCCTATATTTTGCGCTTAGCTTAAATTTACAGCATATTCATACGCTTATGCCCCTGGACAAAAACCGGCAATTCCTGGATTTTGAAAAACCGATCAAAGAATTATTTGACGAGATTGAAAAGCTCCGCCTGACGGCCGAAAAAACCAAGGTAAACCTCAACGATTCCATCAATAAACTCTACGACCAGGTCACCGAACGCAGGCGGGATATCACGGCCCACCTTACTCCCTGGCAGAAAGTGCAGCTCAGCCGTCATCCCGACCGGCCCTATACGATGAAGTATATCGAGAAAATGACTGAAAACTTTATCGAACTATTCGGGGATCGCAATGTGAAGGATGATAAAGCGATGGTGGGCGGATTTGCCCAGCTTGATGAACAAACCGTAATGTTTATCGGCCAGCAGAAAGGAACCAATACCAAGATGCGCCAGATGCGCAATTTCGGAATGGCCAATCCGGAAGGATATCGCAAGGCACTCCGGCTTATGCGGCTGGCAGAAAAATTCAATAAACCCATCGTTACGCTGATTGATACACCCGGCGCTTTCCCCGGCATGGAAGCCGAGGAACGCGGACAGGGGGAGGCCATCGCGCGGAATATTTATGAAATGATACGGTTACGCGTACCCGTTATATGTGTCATCATCGGGGAAGGCGCTTCCGGCGGTGCATTGGGCATCGGAGTGGGAGACAGGGTCTTTATGCTCGAGAATTCCTGGTACTCGGTTATCTCTCCGGAAAATTGCAGTTCAATCCTCTGGCGAAGTTGGGATCAAAAAGAAAAGGCAGCAGAAGAACTCCGGCTTACACCAGATAATATGTATGGGTTCGGCCTCATCGATGGCATCATACCTGAACCTATCGGAGGCGCCCACTGGGATTATAGTGAAGCCGCAGCATTATTAAAACCACGGTTAATTCAGACCATCCAGGAATTATTTCAACAAACCCCGGAAGGACGCATCAGCAACCGGATAGAGAAATTTACCAAGATGGGATTCTGGGATGAATATACCGACCAGCCCACTCTGATTCATCATGGTGAACCCGAACCGGAAATTAATGAAGTCATATCCGTGAACCATGAGTAATCTGATCAATCAACTATCCGGAACTGGTGTTGCCCTTGTAACACCGTTCACTTCAAATAAAGCCATTGATGAAACCGCCCTTTCACGGGTGATAGAATTCGTCATCTCCGGCGGCGTGGAATATATTGTAACATTGGGAACAACCGGTGAAACACCAACCCTTTCACGAGAAGAGAAAATCCGCATTGCCCGGTTTACGATTGAAGCAGTTAACCATCGCGTACCGGTAGTGATCGGAGCCGGTGGCAGCGATACGAGAGAAGTGATACGCGAAATTGAAAAGCTACCGACCGATAATGCTACGGCTATTCTCAGCGCGAGTCCCTATTATAGCAAACCATCCCAGGAAGGCCTCTACCAGCATTACAAAGCCATCGCAGAAGCTTCACCTAAACCGGTATTAATTTACAATGTGCCCGGCAGAACGGCCCGGAATGTAAATGCATCCACCGTATTAAGACTGGCGGAACTGGCAAATATCGCCGGTATCAAGGAAGCTGGTGGAGATATGGCACAATGTGCCCAGATTCTGAGAGATTGCCCGGAAGATTTTCTCGTGGTAAGTGGTGATGATGCACTGGCCTTCCCGCAGATTGCCATCGGCATGCAGGGCGTGATCAGTGTGGCGGCAAATAGTTTTCCGCAGACTTTTTCCAGTATGATCCGCGCAGCATTAAAGGGAGATCTGAAAAAAGCAAAGAAATTAAATGACAGTTTAATCGAAGGATATGAATTGCTCTTTGTCGAAAACAATCCGGCCGGTGTGAAAGCTGCCTTGACGGAACTTGGATTGATAGAGAATGAACTTCGCCTTCCACTTGTCCCACTTAGCAAGCCTTATCATGAGGCGCTCAGGAAATACATTTCTGGCCTTAAACTGAAAGCACAGAGCCTGATGCCTTCGGCAAATGTATAAATATGCAATTGTGCAGATTCGCAAATCAAAGAAATTAAGTCCGGGTCTGATTTATAGGTTTAATTCATATATTACATTTTCTCATTTGCATATTTGCACATTTCCACATTTGTAACCCATGGCTTCATCCATTTTCCGGAGAAAATCGCTAGATAAAATTATATTGGATGCTGAAGAAGGATTGGGAGACGCGCACGAGCATCATCTCAAAAAATGTCTCGGCGTACGGGACCTAACCTTCATGGGTGTTGCGGCCGTTATCGGTGCCGGAATATTTTCTACGATCGGAATCGCTGCCTACCATGGCGGGCCGGGCGTAATTTTTCTTTTCATGATTACCGCAATCACCTGCGGCTTTACTGCGCTTTGTTATGCTGAATTTGCATCCCGCGTTCCTGTAGCCGGCAGCGCATATACTTATTCCTATGTGAGTTTTGGCGAAGTCATTGCCTGGATCATCGGCTGGGCGCTAATCCTGGAATACGCCATCGGCAATGTGGTAGTAGCCATTTCCTGGAGCGCTTATTTCAATAATATCCTGCGGAATATGGGTATTCACCTGCCCGACTGGTTGGCCACCGGTTACCAGTCTGCGAAGATGACTTACCAGGCTGCCCTGGCAGCGCATAAACCGGTTAACGATCTGGTCTTTTTGAACGCACCGGAAATTGCAGGGATCAGGTTTATTATTAACCTGCCTGCATTTATCATTGTTGTCCTGATTACCGCCCTGGCTTATATTGGTATCAACGAAAGTCGTAAGAGTGCGAACTTCATGGTCGGACTCAAACTGGTCGTACTGGCTTTTATCGCAGTGATCGGCTTCTGGCTGATATTTTCCACAGGAACCACCGGCAACTGGAAACCCTTTCTTCCGGAAGGCATGGCCGGCGTGATGCAGAGCGTCTCTTCTGTTTTTTTTGCCTATATCGGATTCGATGCCATATCGACGACGGCCGAGGAATGCCGCAATCCACAAAGGGACCTGCCCAAAGGAATGATGTATTCACTCATCATTTGTACCATCATATATATTATTACCGCGCTGGTCATTACCGGATTGGTGAATTATAAAGAATTTGAATTTATTGCCGATCCACTTGCTTATGTTTTCGATAAGATCAATATGCATAAAATCGGTTTCATTATTTCTGTGAGTGCGGTCGTCGCTTCCACTTCCGTCCTGCTGGTATTCCAGATTGGCCAACCCAGGATCTGGATGAGCATGAGCCGCGACGGCCTGCTTCCTCCCGCATTCGGCCGTATCAGTAAAAGATTTAAAACACCCGGTTTCGCGACGATTATTACCGGTCTCCTGGTGGGTATTCCGGTATTGGTGGTGGATGATAAACTGATGACTGACCTGACCAGTATCGGAACTTTATTTGCTTTCGTGCTTGTATGCGGTGGAGTATTATATCTGCCGAAATTAATCCGGGTACCAGGAAAATTCAGTATCCCTTACCTGAATGGAAAATATATTATTTCTTTCCTGTTGGTATTGTTTATCTTTTTCGCCAGGCATCGCATAGGGCATGCCTTAGCGAACCTGACCGCCGAATCTTATCAGGAAATCTTATTTCTTTTATTTCTTGTCTCTGCCTTCATCGTTGCTATCCTGACATTTATCCGGAATTATTCGGTGATCCCTGTTCTTGGCGTTCTATTTTGCTTATACCTCATGATCGAAATCCCGGCGAAAAGCTGGATGGTATTCTTCGGCTGGATGGGCCTGGGACTGGGAATTTATATTATTTACGGAAGAAGGAAGAGCAAGCTTGCCAGCAGACCTGGCTAGGAGTATAGTAGTGTAGTAGTGAAATGCCGAAATATACTTCCACAATAGCACTCTATTCAGTCCGCAAACTATTCA
>JGI24806J26614_1000513_pt1 | contig 12105 bp, 10 predicted proteins | sample Kansoi200umMDA_FD_26614 | JGI IMG/M metagenome (IMG submission 26614)
ACGTGATTGAAAAAATTAAAGCCTGCGAACCCGAAGTAATTTTGATGGATAATAAAATTCCTGAAAAAGGTGGCATTGCGGCCACGCGTCTTATTAAGCAACAAAATACATTTCATCAATGTTGCCGTCTTTTATAAGGAGGCAGAGTAGAATTATATCAATACTTACTTGTCTTGTAAAAACTCCATTAAATTATTATCCTTCCTGTTTTGCTCCATATAATTGTTGCAGTTGAAGAGTGCGACGCAGCAGGAGCATAATACCAGCACAATGAATGGCTCAAAAAACTATACCAAAAAATTAAAAGAAGCAAGGCATCAATTTTGTAAAATTTACTTCCTAATACAAATGTTTTGAGACTAGTTAATCAACAATCATATCCCCTGTATTCATGATACTTATCGTAGACGATAAACCTGAAAATATACTTTCACTTAAATCAGTGCTCTCGTTGCATTCATTTCCTACGGATAGAAAATATAAAGCCTGGTTTTACAATTCCTTTTTTATTGGCACTGCACCGTAGTGTAAGTTATGATTCTGCGCTAGAGCAACTCCTTTCTTTTAAAACCAACATTCCTGTAAAGGAAATTGAAGAAAAAGAAAAGACACAACCGGGAAAGATTTATGTATGCCCGGCGGATTATCATGTATTGATAGAAAGCGATCACAGTTTTTCGCTGGATTATTCAGAGAAAATAAATTTTAGCAGGCCAAGTATCGATGTAGTTTTTAAGTCTTCTTCGGAAGTATATAAAAACAAATTGATCTGCATATTACTTTCCGGTGCAAATGCAGATGGCGCAGAAGGGTTGCGTTATGCAAAAGAAAAAGGATCGTTGATAATTGTGCAGGATCCCATAGAGGCAGAGGTGTCTTATATGCCGGAGCAGGCGCTTGAACTTACAACAGCAGATCATATTTTGAAGAGCAAAGACATTGGAGCGTTTATAAACAGCCATACATAATACACATAATACTTAGCAATTTATTTTCCTGCGACAAGTTCAATCATATTTTCCAGTTCTGTTATATCAAATGGTTTTTGCAGAAAATGATCTGCTTCTGCTTCTTTGCTAAGTTGTGCAACATTGGTATTTGCACTAAAAAAAATTACCGGAATATTTTTGGTACTTTCCGTTTGCTTAATAAGACGCGTGGCCGCAATGCCACCTTTTTCAGGAATTTTATTATCCATCAAAATTACTTCGGGTTCGCAGGCTTTAATTTTTTCAATCACGTTTTCACAGGAAGTTTCAGTAAATACCTTATACCCTTTTACTTTTAAAATAATGGTACATATTTCCAGAATATCCTTATCATCATCAAATATCATAATCTTGCCCATGGTATATAAAGTTTGCTCCGGGGAAAATTTTGCGGATGTGTTTTTCAAAAAATGCAGAATAAAAAACAAATATACACTGCTTCTGAAAAATATAACAACGCGTTACACAAACTGCTGAATACAGATACATTGATACAAGAGTGCGACGCAACAGGAGTTGAATAAAGTGTTATAGCCGGGGACAAAAATTTTTTCATTAAAACCAACCTCTCTTTTTAAAAACCCAGATCATCCATATTGGTATGATGAACATTAATGCTACCGCAACATAAAAGCCTTCGCGCTGGTGTGTTAAAGGAATTACTTCGAAATTCATTCCAAAAATGCCGCCAATAACGGCTGCGGGTGCAAGTAAACATGTTACAATGGCCATTACTTTCATTACTTCATTCAGACGGAGGTTTACTTTGTTCATGTAAAGATCCTGTAGTGTCATCATCATGTCGCGGTAGTTTTCTACAAGATCACTGGCTTGTACTATATGATCGTACACATCTTTAAAATATTTCGTAGTGCGGTCTTGTAACAGGTCATTTTCACTTCGCAAAAAACCATTTACCATATCTCTTACCGGCGCCATGTTTCGTTTTAATACGATCAGCTCTTTGCGCAGATTATTAATGCGTGCCAGCGAACGGGAATTGCCATATCGGATAATTTCTTCTTCCAGTTGTTCAATTCTTTCTCCAAGTTTTTCCATTACAATATAGTAGTGATCTACTATAAGATCTATCATGGCATAGCAGAGGTAATCTGCACCGCTAAGCCGCAACTTGGAATTATGTATGCGCAGTTTATCACGTACCTGGTCAAACACGTCCCTGTTCTTATCATCCTGGAAACTGATGACAAAATTTTCCCCCAGCACAATACTTATCTGTTCAGATTCTACTGCGCCATTGTGATCATTGAAATAAAGCATGTTCATCAGGCAGAAAAGGACATTATCAATTTCATCCATTTTAGGGCGCTGACCCACACTAAGAATATCTTCCATCAGCAGCATGTGCACACCAAAATGATTGCAGATTGCTTCTACATCACTTTTGCGGATGCCATCAATATTTATCCAGCTTATTTTGTTATTATCGCGGCAACTAAAAGCATCAGTCACTTTTTCCAGTTCATATTCTTTCATTTCGTTTTGATCATAGTCATAAACATAGATCGAAACATCAGCCGCTTCTTCCCTTGCAGGAATAACCGTAGGGTTAATCCTGAAAATTTCTTTGGTCCGCTTTGTGTTAAAGAATGGAAGAATTAAGTTCAGGTATTTTTTTGTCTCCTGTATCATGCTATGAAATTATTCAAAAGCAACAAAGCAGGAAATTTTTTTTGTAATGGGCAGAGGTGCTTGTAGCATCGGCGGTTGTGTCACTCACTTGTGCCGAATAATTTTATTCAACAAGTAATTTCAATTATTGTAACTAACGAAGGCTTACCGAAATTGGTGAGTTTTTATTCTAATATTGTCTGAGCATTATTAATTCTTACTCAAATAATACAAGGTATTACCATTATTCTTATCAAATATTTTATTGCTATATTCTAAAACTTCATCAGCAGTAATAATAGCGTACTTGCCCATTTCTTCATTCATCAGTTCCGCATTGCCAAGCAGTTCATAGTATGCAAGACTATTGGCACGGCTCATCACGCTCATATCTTCAAACGTAATAATGCTTTCTGTTTTGTTCTTTACTTTTTCCAGTTCGGTTTCTCCAATGGCGGATTCTTTTATTTTTGAGAGTTCTTCTTCTACTGCAAGCTCTGCAGCTTCGGGCTTTATGCCTTTTATTAGTTTTCCTTCAATGGCCAGCAAACCAGCATCTGTACTGCCAAACTGATAACACTCAATATTGCTGAATAATTTCTTTTCTTTTACCAGGCTTTGATACAAACGCGATGATGCACCACCACCTAAAATTTCGGTTATCAGTTCTGCAACGTAATAGCCGGTTTCAAGCCTGCTGGGCATATGCCATGTTTTATAAAATGCATCCAATGGCACATCACCGGTAAGCTCTAATTTGCGTGCTAAGGTTTGTAATGGTTCTACAGGTAATTGCCTGTTATACTTTTCGCCAATGGGAATATCGCCAAACCATTTTTCTGCAAGACGCTTTACTTCTTCTGTTTTTATATTTCCTGCAACAACAAGTATGGCGTTAATGGGACGGTAATGTTTAAAGAAAAAACTCTTTACATCATCAAGCTGTGCATGTTCAATATGGCTGAGTTCTTTGCCAATCGTCATCCACCTGTAAGGATGCGTTGTATAAGCAAGCTCACGGAGTTTATGCCAGGCATTTCCATATGGCTGATTGATGTAGTGCTCTTTAAATTCTTCGATCACCACTTTGCGCTGCACTTCCAGGCTTTTCTTTCCAAACGCAAGGCTCAGCATCCTGTCGCTTTCAAGCCAAAAAGCTGTTTCAATATTTTGTGCAGGAAGCTGGCAATAATAATTGGTAAGATCATTTGTTGTGTATGCATTGTTCTCGCCGCCTGCTCTTTGCAATGGCTCATCATAATCTTTTATATGAATGCTGCCACCAAACATCAGGTGTTCAAACAAATGTGCAAAGCCTGTTTTTTCAGGGTCTTCATCCCTTGCACCTACATCGTACATAATATTTACTACAGCCATTGGTGTGGAATCATCCTCATGTACCAGCACACGTAAACCGTTATCAAGAACAAACCTGTTATAATGAATCATAGCTTCTTTAATTGCTGGCATGCAATTTAATTAATGAAAAGGTTAGAAATGTGTAAACCGTACAGGAACAAAAAAGAATTTCTGCAAACGAAACAATACAAAAAAGCTGAACAGTGGATAAAGCCCTGAAGTGTGCGACGCAACAATGCAAAATGGTTATTCCTGGGCCGGGCTCAAAAAACGCGTAATAAAAATATCAAAGGATGCTTCGGATCTTCATGGTAATTACCATTAACTCTCCTTTCCTGCTTACGAGTACTTTTACTTTCTCTCCAGCATTTTGTAAGTGAGTTTTATAAGATTGTATATTGCCCGAAAGATCGTTATCTACGCCAAGTACAATATCCCCCTGCACAAAGCCTGCATCTTCTGCAGGTGATTTTTTCATAATATCCGTAACTGTAATGGCGCCATCAATAAGATACATCCCAAGCCCGGAATAAGAATAGTCAAAAGAGTCATTGTAGCGCTTATTTGGTTTTATGTAGATCTGCTGATCAGGATAATTAAGTGTAACATTGAATCTTCTCAGAATGTCGTTACCAAGTAAACCACCTAAAACAGGATACTGCGTAATATTAAACTCATCATCAAAAACATATACTGGCACGTTCCGGAATTTATATGGACCTACTTTTACTTCTTTTACAACGGTAAGGTTCATGGACTTTTTGCCTCCCAATCCCTCCGCTTCTGTGGGATATAATTTTCTTTTAGGGCGCAGTAATGCACTATCCTGCACCAGGTCTTCATTAAGCAGCATACATAAGCCGGCACCTGTATCAAAATAAAACTTGCCAAGAATTTCTTTATTGTCTCTTACGCCTATCATTTGCATGGGCAGCGTTGAGAATTGAGGTTTAAGCATATAGCCACCGCGGGGATATTTATAGGTTCCTGGTGTAAGGACTTCAAAGACCATTTTTTCATAATCGATGGACACAATGTAACGACGCAGGAAACTGTAACCAATAATGCCATCAATACGTACCCCGTAAGCGCTGGTAAGAATATCATAATCGTTAATATGAAAATCAAGATGGTCAACAGAAAGGCCTTCCATGTGAAGCGTATGATCATAGGTAAACTCTACTGTTTTTACACCGGCAATCCCACGCACTGTTTTGTCGCTCATTTTTTGCTCTACACGCAGGTAAGCAGCAGTTGCAGAATCTAATGAAATACCACCGCTGCCTGTATCAAGTACAAAATTCAGCGAGTCTTTATGATCATCAAGCGTGGCTCTTACAATCATTATACCGCCTGTAAGCATATAAAAAGGAACAAAGGTAACATGCTTGGCTGCAGGGGGAACAAATTCTTCCTGTGCATTGGCATTGGTATACAGGAAACAGCATAAAACAATTATGTACCAGGCAGGCGATACCCTGCTTAAGCTTTGGTTGCGTCGCACTCTTGTACTTTTGGGTTTACAATCGTCAGTTAATATTCCAGACATGATGAAGTTACGTCCCGCTGCACATAGTGCAAAACCTTTAATAATAATATTCAACTACTCCTACTGTAACCAAAAGATTTTTCTGCTTCAACAAGCCGTAATTTTGCGCCGAACAAAAAAGTGATTCTATGGATCTTTCTTCATTGTACCAGCGGGCATTAGATTTTGAATTCCTTAGTGTGGAAGAAGGGGTTTACCTGTTTCATCATGCACCATTGACTGATCTTATGTTTGTAGCAAATGAACTTAGAAAAAAGCAAGTACCACATGGAAAAGTCACCTGGCAAATAGACCGCAATGTAAATACTACCAATGTGTGTATTGCCAATTGTAAGTTCTGTAATTTTTATCGCATTCCCGGTCATGCAGAAGCATATATTACGGACATGGAAACTTACCGTAAGAAGATAGAAGAAACATTTAAATACGGTGGAGATCAGCTTTTATTGCAGGGCGGACATCATCCGCAACTGGGATTAGATTTTTATACAAAAACTTTCCGCCAGATAAAACAGGAATATCCAACATTAAAGTTGCATGCATTAGGGCCACCGGAAGTAGCACATATCTGCAAGCTGGAAAAAATGAGTCACCATGATGTGCTTGTAGCATTGCAAGAAGCAGGATTAGATTCATTGCCCGGAGCTGGTGCAGAAATATTGATTGATCGTGTAAGAAGACTGATCAGTAAAGGAAAGTGTGGTGCAGATGAATGGTTGTATATTATGCAGGAGGCGCACAAGCTAAACATAACAACAAGTGCTACTATGATGTTTGGTCATGTGGAAACAATAGAAGAAAGATTTATTCATCTTGCACGCATAAGAGAAGTGCAGGCAAAAAAACCAGAACATGCAAAAGGGTTTCTTGCATTTATTCCCTGGACATTTCAAGATGTAGATACATTACTGGCAAGAATAAGAGGTGTACATAATCTTACTTCGCCGGATGAATATATTCGTATGATTGCGCTTAGTCGCATTATGCTGCCCAACGTAAAAAACATACAGGCAAGTTGGTTAACCGTAGGTAAACAAACGGCATCTATTTGTTTGCATGCAGGTGCCAACGATTTTGGCAGTATCATGATAGAAGAAAATGTAGTAAGCGCTGCCGGCGCGCCACACCGGTTTACTTACAGGTCAATACAACAGGCTATTAAAGATGCAGGCTTTGAACCGCAGTTACGCAACCAGCAATATGAATGGAGAAAAATTCCTGAGACAATCGTAGAACAGGTAGTGAATTATTAATGGAATTTTTTATGCTCAGTTTATAGTAAAGCGTACAAGTGAGTGACACAACGAAGATGCCATAAGCACATTAGCCCGGAACAAAAAAAATCGCATAATATAAACCTTTATTTTTGCGCATACCAAAATCAACATTATGAAATTACTCGAAGGTAAAGTTGCTATTATCACCGGCGCTGCACGTGGTATTGGTGCAGGCATTGCAGTAAAGTTTGCTGAGCATGGAGCTAATATTGCATTTACTTATGTAAGTGACAGCAGTGCAGAAAAAGCGGCAGCACTGGAAACACAATTGCAGGCTTTGGGTGTAAAAGCAAAAGCATATAAAAGCAATGCGTCTGATTTTGCGCAATGTGAATCTTTTGTAAATGATGTGTTGAAAAAATTTGGAGCAATAGACATCTGCATTAATAATGCGGGAATAAGTAAGGATAATTTATTGTTACGAGTAACTGAGCAGGAATGGAACAATGTTATGGATACAAACCTGAAAAGTGTTTATAACATGACTAAGCATGTGATGCGCCCAATGATGAAAGCAAAAAAAGGAAGCATCGTAAATATGAGTTCAATGATCGGGATGCGTGGTAATGCAGGGCAAAGCAGTTATGCAGCAAGTAAAGCAGGCATTATTGGTTTTACAAAATCAATTGCGCATGAACTGGGCAGCCGCAATATTCGCTGCAATGCAATAGCTCCGGGCTTTGTAGAAACAGACATGACACATTATTTAAAAGATGGTGCAGCAGGGGAAGATTTTTTAAAAAGAATTCCACTGGGGCGTTTTGGTTCATCAGAAGAAATTGCCGATACAACACTTTTCCTGGCAAGTGATATGAGCTCGTATGTTACAGGGCAAGTGCTAAGTGTTTGCGGGGGGTTAAATATTTAAATAAAGAATGTTTTTATAAATTCTGGAAAGTAGCCATTGGCTGCTTTTTTATTTACATAATTTTTAAAGAACACACCAATTTCATCTTTTTGTTAAACTTCCCTTTGGTTTTTATGCTTTGATAATTTCATTGTTTCTTTGCAGACCAAAATGAAATTAAAAAAAATCATAGCGCTGTTTTGTATGCTTGTGTTGACTACACAAATGCTGCCGGTAAAAGAGATAGGTTCTATGCTTTTTGGTAACCAGATAAACGAAGAGATCCCCCATTCATTAGATATAGGAAAAGAAGCCCCGGTTAAATTAATTTTCAAGAGCGATTCATTTATAAACCAGATTGGCGAAAATATTTTTTTATCTGGCAATATTAACGAATACGTTCATTTTACCAGTCTACTCCCACACAATCACGCCTCAGAGATACATACACCTCCTCCCAACCAGCTTTAAGCATATTATTATTTTTTGCCTGCCATATTGTTGATGTTTTTAATAATAACAGGGTTGTATTTATTTATATTCTTAAAGCATTTTACTTATGAAAAATATGTTTAAAAATGCAGGTGCTGATCTTTCCGCATCTGTTGTGGTTTTCCTTGTGGCATTACCATTATGTCTTGGTATTGCATTAGGTTCTGGTGCGCCTTTGTTCTCCGGAATTATTGCCGGTATAGTGGGTGGCATTATAGTAGGCAGTTTAAGCGGCTCACAGTTAAGCGTAAGCGGCCCCGCTGCAGGTTTAACAGCTATTGTGGCAGCAGCCATTTTAAAAATGCCTGCATACGAAACATTTTTACTGGCAGTTATTTTAGCAGGTATTATTCAAATAATTCTCGGTTATGTAAAGGCAGGTGTGTTTGGGGACTATGTTCCTTCAAGTGTTATTAAAGGAATGCTTAGTGCAATAGGTATCATTCTTATTTTGAAACAGGTACCTCATTTTGTTGGTTACGATGCAGACTTCCAGGGGGATTATGAATTTATTCAGAAAGATAGTAAGAACACTTTTAGTGAAATTATTATGGCGGTTCAAAGAATAACGCCGCTTGCATTGATAATCGGTACTGTTTCTTTAGTCATTCAAATTATATGGGATAAAGTGCTGGTTAAAAAAGGAAAACTCTTTCAATTAATTCCAGCGCCATTGGTGGTGGTGCTTGCTGCTATTTTTATTTACCGTTTTGCAGAAGGTAACGGTAATACTTTGGAAGCAGAGCAAATGGTAAACCTTCCTATCGCTTCAAACGCAGGAGATTTTTTTACATTCTTTACAATGCCAGATTGGAGCGGTTTTTCAAACCCTGCTGTATGGACTACGGCATTAACGCTTGCTATCGTAGCAAGTCTTGAGACATTATTAAATATTGAAGCAGCAGATAACTTAGATCCCTATCAAAGGGTAACACCAACCAACCGGGAATTAAAAGCGCAAGGTATTGGAAACATTGTATCGGGTTTGCTTGGTGGTTTGCCGGTGACTTCTGTTGTGGTAAGAACCTCTGCCAACGTAAATGCAGGTGCAAAAACAAAGCTTGCTGCAATAGCGCATGGCGTATTACTGCTGTTAAGTGTTGCTCTAATACCCGGACTTTTAAAAATGATCCCCCTCTCGGCTCTTGCAGCAATTCTTATTTACACCGGGTATAAGCTTGCAAAACCTTCTATCTTCAAAACCTTTTACAGCAAAGGGTTTGACCAGTTTGTTCCTTTTGTTGTTACCATTATAGCTATCATTTTTACAGACCTGCTGATAGGCATTATAATTGGAATTGTAGTTGGCTTATTTTTTGTTTTGCGCAGCAATTTTAAAACGGCATTGTTTGTCGTTAACGATAACAACAAATACTTGTTTCGTTTGCGTAAGGATGTATCATTCCTGAATAAGCCGATTTTAAAAGCAAAACTGGAAGAGGTACCTGCAAACGCATATGTATTGATAGATCTTTCAAGAACAGATTTTTTAGATAAAGATGTAATAGAAGTGATCAACGATTTTCAGCATCATGCGCACCTGAAAAATATTCGGGTGGAAATAAGAAAAAGTTTTTACAAGAAAGATCACCGTTTGATCGAAGAAAAATTACAATTAGTAACAGCGTAATTTTTGTTCCCGGCCGTTGTAAACCTATTTAGCTTTGGTTGCGTCGCACTCTTGTACTTTTTGTACATTATTGAACAAGGTGCTGCAGAGTGCGACGCAACCAAAGCCTCATAACGTGATACAGTTTGGTCCATAAAAAAATAACTTTACTGTATATAGCTCTCAGTAATAACTTTACTTTAAACAATAACAAACACAATTAAAATATTATGACATCATACGAAAAACTTTTACTTGAAAACAAAGCATGGGCAGGTGAAAGAATAGAAGACGATCCCGATTATTTCAATCGACTGGCCGATATACAAACACCAGAATTTTTGTGGATCGGCTGTAGTGACAGTCGCGTTCCTGCAAATGAAATTACCGGCACACAACCTGGTGAAATTTTTGTTCATCGTAACATTGCAAACATGGTGGTAAATACAGATTCAAATGTATTAAGCGTATTGGAGTATGCAGTGAATCATCTTAAAGTAAAACATATTATTGTTTGTGGTCATTATGGATGCGGTGGTATAAGAGCAGCCATGAGTAACCATGATTATAAACAAGTGCTAAATATGTGGCTGCGAAATATTAAAGATGTTTACAGGCTGCACAGAACAGAATTAGATGCAATTGAAAACGAAGACCTGCGCGCAGACAGGCTTTGCGAATTGAATGTAAAAGAGCAGGTAATGGACCTTGCCAAAACTTCTATTGTGCAGCGGGCATGGAAACATGAACAGAGACCGGATCTGCATGGTTGGGTTTATGGTTTAAAAGACGGGATCATCAACCCTGTTTTTGAAATGAAAGCAGGTACACATATAGATAGTCTCTATGAATACGATGATCTATAGATATAATAGTAAAAATAAAACGTGCGTTAATCAACGCACGTTTTATTTGTCATTGCTTTACAAAAGAAATAATTTTCGTTTGTTGTGTGTCTTGAATTTTAATAAAATAAATTCCCGGTCTTAAATAAGAAACGTTCTTTATTATCACAGAATTAATTATTGCTTCTGAACTTAACACATGACCTAAAACGTCAATGAGAAATAATTTTGTATTTGGTGAAGTAGTAATGCCACTGATCCTTAAAATATCTTTTGCAGGATTAGGATAAAGAACGATTTTTTCATTTATATTTTTTCCACTTTTAATCAGTGAGTTTTTGTCTTGCACTATGATGTGATCATTTTTGCTCTTCACAGAAGCAAATGTCGTGTTTATAATGCACGTGTCTATGTTGCTACAGCTATTGTCATTGTCGCTGTAATTACATTGTACTCGTTTGTTCTCACAGTTAACAAATAATGTAGTTGCGTTTCCAAAATCAGAAGGTTTTGCATTGTTCATTACTGCCTGGAAAAATGTTGCTGTTCGCTGAGCAATGTAAGCCCAAACCTTACCTTCATTGGTATTACCTGTTCCAAAATCATTTTGAAATGGACAAGTATCGCAATCATTTGCCAGGCCATGCTTCATTTCACAATCTTCATAGAATTCTGTAAGTCTTCCAAGTTTCCTTAAAATATTGTACATGTTAAGATCGCTGGCAATTATGATGTCCGGTGTTTCAGCTACAGTATCCAAAACAATTTTATTTGATACGCAAAAGATCTCGGTATTATAATTTGTAGCTCCTGCTTTCGCCGGTGGAGAGTAATAAACTCTTTGCCGTGCGACGCCTGAAATTGGAAAAACAGGGTCACCCAAACCATGAAATCCTATCATTGGCGGATTGTCTGTAGGATCAGAAGATTTAAAAAATTCCTCTTGCTTATTTTCGTAGCTAAGAGGGATAGATGTTCCGCCCCATAAACTTAATACACCTTTGATTTTTCCTTTTATGCTAATGGTAGTATCTCCATAATAATAGTTAGCATTTATCGGACCAAGTACATCTTTAATTTTTGCATACCCCTTTTCTGTAAGAAAGATTGTATCTATCATCTGCTGATCACGATAATAACCAGCACTCAAAGACATTACTGCACCGGCACTTGCGCCACCAACAAATATTTTATTGGTATCAATCTGATAACGCAGTTGAAGTGCTGCATGATTTCTTTGAAGTTTGATGACACTTCGTATAGCCCCCCTGATATCCTGGCAGCTTTTGTACATTGCGATCATTTGTTGGACAGATTTGTATTTAGGGGTAGGATCTTGTATTCTCCCTCTTCTGTACTCGACCTTAAATGTTACAAAACCACGTCTTGCAAAATGCCTGCACAAGGAATCAACAAATTTGATATCGTAGCTGGAACAGTCAGAGAAACCTCCCGAATGCGAGAATAATAAAACAGGCAGGGGTAATGAATCATAGTTATGCGGTG
>JGI24806J26614_1000514_pt1 | contig 12104 bp, 12 predicted proteins | sample Kansoi200umMDA_FD_26614 | JGI IMG/M metagenome (IMG submission 26614)
GTCCACTTGCTGATATAGTAACTGCCCAACACTTTCATCGCGTTCCATGCGCGGCGGGGCGTTAGTTTGGATAAAAGGTTTATACTGTCTCTGCGATTGATCCGTCCCATCCCTGTAAAGATACGAACTGGCGGGTGCCTGCGCCTGTCGAAAGGCGGAGAGATGCGTTTTTACATTGTATATTTAAATACGTGAATCTGCCGTATAAAATATTTCCCCTCGGGGACTCAGCCATTACCGTTGATTTCGGTAACCTGATCGATGAGGCGATCAATGACGAGGTGATCATCCGGGCAAAACAATGGCAGTATGATCCGCTGCCCGGGCAAATAGAGATCGTACCCGCATACAGTTCCATAACTGTTTTTTATGACCTGGCGCAGGTAAAGAAAAGTATTCCCGGCAGCCCCGCATTTGAATCCATAAAAGCTGCGGTCGAAAAGCGCATGTTGCTTCCCGTTAGTATCCTTGAAAAAGAGAAACGGCTGGTGAATATTCCCGTATGTTATGACCCTGAATTTGCACCTGATCTTTTACGCGTGCTGAAAGAAAAGAAATTATCAAAAGAAGAACTGGTCAGCCTGCATAGCGGGAAAAAATACAGAGTATATATGCTGGGCTTTCTTCCCGGATTTCCATATATGGGCGAGGTAGATGAAAGATTGCTGGTACCCAGGAAAAAACAACCTGAAAATGTGATCGCAGGAAGTGTGGGCATTGCAGGAAAGCAAACAGGTGTTTATACATTGGATTCACCCGGTGGATGGCAGATCATTGGGAAAACGCCGGTGAAATTATTTGATACGGGCAAAAGCGACCCGGTCCTGTTGAAAGCAGGAGATATTGTTCAATTTCATCCGATCACTGCTGATGAGTATCGCCGTCATTAAATCAGGGATCCTGGATTCGCTCCAGGATTGCGGCCGTTATGGCTACCAGGAATTCGGCATCAATCCTGCCGGGGCCATGGATAAGTACGCCATGCAAATCGCGAACATACTTGTTGGCAATGATCCCGCGGAAGCGGTAATAGAAATGCATTTTCCTGCTTCTGTATTCCATTTTAAACAACCTGCGATCATTGCATTGAGCGGGGGTGATTTTTCAGCAAGCATAAATGGTGAACCAGTTCCGAATCTTCATTGCATCCGTGTTGAAAGGAATGATGTATTGCATTTCCATAAATTGATTGCCGGTGCAAGAGCCTATATAGCGTCGCGTGGCGGTTTCTCAAATAAAAAATGGCTGAACAGCAGCAGCACGAACCTGAAAGCCGCTGTGGGTGGATTTTCAGGAAGAGCGATCCAGAAAAATGATGAACTGTCCCTAAAATTTGAAATGAACGTTGCCCAAACTCCGCATCCACATTTCAGGGTTTTGCCATGGACGGTCGATTTACATGCCGATGCTTCGCCATTTATTTATGTATTGAAAGGAAATGAATGGGACCAGCTCGAAAAATTTTCACAGGAATATTTTCTTAAAGCGCCTTTTCGGATTACCATGTTGTCCGACAGGATGGGATACAGGCTGGAGAACAAGCCGCTGAAGACTGCAAACCATGATGAGATGATCTCCTCTGCTGTCAGTTATGGCACCATTCAATTATTGCCGGACGGAAAGCTGATACTTTTAATGGCTGATCACCAGACAACAGGCGGTTATCCCAGGATTGCGCATGTGATCACTGCGCATCATACAAAGCTGGCGCAGATGAATGCAGGCGACGATATCCATTTTAAAATGATCGGTCAGCAGGAGGCGGAAGATTTATTAATAAAGCAAATGCATCATTTGCATCAGTTGCAGGATGCCTGTACATTCCGGCTCGAAGAATATTTTAAAGAACATGGCGGATATTAACTGTGATATGGGTGAAGGTATCGGCAATGAAGGCGAACTCATGCCTTTTATTAATTCTGCCAGCATTGCCTGCGGGTATCATGCGGGAGATATGTTCACTATGCAGCATACCGTTGGATTGTGTAAGAAGCATAATGTAAATATCGGGGCGCATCCTTCCTTTCTTGATCGTGAAAATTTTGGAAGGACCGAAATGAATTTATCAGCTGGGGAAATTTATGAATTGGTAACACAACAACTATTCATATTGAATGAAGTGGCATTTGCAGCAGATAAAAAACTTCATCATGTGAAACCTCACGGGGCATTATATAATATGTCGGCCAGGGATCCATTGATCGCAAGATCGGTTGCGAATGCAGTGAAAGATTTTGACAGGAATTTAATTCTGTATGGATTAAGCGGGAGTCATTCCCTGGCAGAAGCAGGTCATGTGGGATTAAAAACTGCCAGCGAAGTATTCGCCGACCGAAGGTATAATGATAATGGAAGCCTGGTTTCAAGATCAGAGAAGGATTCCTTGATCGATAATGCAGAGGTAATGATCAAACAGGTGGAGGAAATGATCAATGAAGGAATGGTAACATCGGTTTCAGGAATTAGAATTAAAGTGTTGGCTGAAACTATTTGTATTCATGGAGATGGGACCCATGCGGTTGAGTTTGCAAAGAGTTTATATAATTTGAATTTATAGAGATATTTTTCGCAGCGATCGCGGGGGATCCGCAGCGGGCCGCGTGATAAACAAATGAAGAAGAATTCCGCCATACTCGGTGCTGCCTTCCTGATGGCGACCTCCGCTATCGGGCCGGGATTTTTGAATAATACCAGCAGCTTTACTGCAACATTATTAACCAGCTTCGGGTTTGTCATTCTCATTTCTGTCATTATCGACATTGGTGCGCAGCTGAATATCTGGCGTATTGTTACCATGAGCGGAATGAGAGCGCAGGACCTTTCCAATAAAATATTTCCTGGTTTAGGTTATTTACTTGCTGTGCTTGTCGCCTTCGGCGGATTAGCTTTCAACATTGGCAATATTGCAGGTTGCGGGCTTGGATTGGAAGTTTTAACCGGCATGGATGCCAAATGGGGCGCTGTTATTAGTTGTATGATCGCTTTGGTATTATTCTGGGTTATAGAAGCAGGAAAAGCAGTAGACCTTTTTGTAAAGATCCTCGGCATTGCTATGATTGGGTTAACTGTTTATGTAATGATAGCATCCGATCCTCCGTTCGGGAAAGCCATCAGGCATACATTCATTCCTGAGAAAATAAATATTAAGATGATCGTTGCCCTTGTAGGAGGAACAGTAGGAGGCTATATCAGTTTCGCAGGTGCGCATCGTCTTATCGATGCGAATATCAAAGGAAGAGAAAAACTTCCGGAGGTAACCAGGAGTTCTGTAACCGGTATTATTCTTACTGCTACTATGCGCTATGTATTATTCCTTGCGGCACTTGGAGTAGTTTGGGCCGGTGGAAAATTAGGTGATCATAACCCGGCATCTTCTGTATTTAAAATAGCTGCCGGGAATATTGGCTACCGTTTTTTTGGAATAGTAATGTGGGCCGCGGCAATCACTTCTGTTGTAGGCGCTTCCTTTACTTCTGTTTCATTCTGGAAAACATTTAGTCCCGCCCTGGAAAAAAATCAGCGTTATATTATCAGTGGATTCATTATCGCTTCAACTGCTTTCTATATCCTGCTTCGTCAACCCCCTTCATTTATACTTGTAACTGCGGGTATATTAAACGGCTTCATACTTCCTGTCGCTTTATCTATTATGCTGATCGCTGTGAGCAGGAAAAAATTATTCCCCGGCTATCATCATCCTGCCTGGATGCAGGTCGCGGGTTGGATCGTTGTTGTGTTAATGACATACCTTTCTTTTCAAACGATCCTTAATTAAAACAAAAAAGCCCAACCATAGGGTAAGTCGGGCCTTTTGTTTATCATCCATCCTTGTTATGTGTCCAATCAGCCGTTTAATAGGTTCAGCCTTGAGCATAGCTTTCCTGCAGGGATGTCTGAAATAAGTTGATGTAGTTGGGAGAATAGGAGTATATAGTGAGTATTCACTTGGTACGGTTTTTCGGGTTTCGGATCGTTGTCAATCCGTTGGATATTCTTTCAATCGTAAGGCGAGAACAAAATAAATAGTGATTGCGGATTGTGCAAGCAGTAAAGGTTTGTTTTTTATCTTTTGCGAATAATTACGTTGCAGTACGAAACTTTGGCCCCGGGAAACTACGCTTGCCGTTTAGTTTTCCATTATATTATGAATATCTCTCTGCTTATGTATAAATTCATTTGAATAGATCTTCAGCAGTAATATGAATAAAGAAATTAAAAGCGGCCCGAATATAAGTCCGATAAAGCCGAACAGGCTCAACCCCACTATCACGCCGAATACGGTTGTGAGCGGATGAACGTTTCCCAGTTTTTTCAGAAGTGTAAAGCGAAGTACATTATCCACTGTACCGATAATACCGAAACCGAATATCAACATTGCAATTCCTCTGCCCGTATCCCCGTGTGCGAAAAATATAATGGCAAGTGGTACGTAAGCAAGCGCTGCTCCAACAACCGGAAGCATAGCTGTAATACAGGTTACCCCGAACCAGAAAAAAGGTTCCTTCACACCGATAATAAGATAACCTACCAGTCCAACCAATCCCTGCGCAAAAGCGATTAACGGTATGCCAATAGCGTTTGATATAACCATTAGATTTACTTCCTTGCCCAGCTTAATCATATTCTCATTTTTAAGCGGGATATATTCATAAAGGGCCGTTTGCATTTTCTTTCCATTTACGAGCATAAAATATAAAATGAAATACATGAAGAAGATGGTGGAAAGCGTACTGAATGTAGCGCCCAGGATCATGGGGATGCTTGAAGTAATGGCATTGCCTACCTTATTGATATTGGCATTGCTCGCAATAGTAATGTCGAATCGCTGCTCCATATCTGCTACCAGTTTTTTCAGCGCGTCAGTAAGCTCTGCAGAATGCTGAAATACATAACTCACTTTTGAAGAAAGCATATTTACCAGCAGCGCTACCGGCAGCAATATCACAATAAAAGAAAGCAGCATCAGTAATACCGCTGTCCAGCCCTTGCGCCATTTTTTCTTTTCGGTGAGATAGAGCATCCATTTATGCAATAACATATACAAGGTAACGGCGCCGAGCAGGGCGGGCAGAAAACTGATCAGTTCGCGGAACAGAAGCATTCCAATCAGAAGTATGATCAGGATGAAAAATACCTGGCGGATCCGGTTTTGGTCGATGGTTTTTTCCATGTCATAAATGTAAGGCAGATCCTTCACTTCGTTCCGGATGACACGAACCCCGGGTGTCATCCCGATCCCGCAAGTGCGGGAGAGGGAACTACACTTTTACTTTTTTCCATCTTCCCTTTTTAAAATAAATAAACGCAATGATCGCCACACCCGTCTCAGTAACCGGTGTAGCCACCATAGCACCTGTTGGACCCCAGCCAAGAGATTTTGCAAGTATAATTCCCAACGGTATCTGGAAAAGCCAGAAGCAAAAGAAATTTATCCAGGTGGGGGTGCGGGTATCGCCCGCGCCATTCAATGATTGCATCATTACCATCGCGATGCCATAAAAAATATAACCCGCACCAATGATCTGTAACGACAACACTCCGTAATCATATACTTTGGGATCACTGGTGAAAATGCTGATGATCGGACCGGCAGCAAGGAGGAATAATAACATCACTCCCGCCATGAAGATCGCATTATAACGTGTGGTAAGTAATACGCTTTGTTCCGCGCGATCGGGTTGTTTGGCTCCCAGGTTTTGTCCCACCAGTGTGGCAGCTGCATTACTCAATCCCCATGCGGGCAGAATAAAGAATACAATATTCCTGATCGCAATCTGATATCCTGCAGAGGCATCGGTGCCACCGGTTGTTGCTACCAGCATCGCCATTACCATCCAGGAACCGGATTGTAAGAAGAACTGCAGCGTTGCCGGCCAGGAAACGTTGATGATATTTTTGATAACAGGAAGATCCCATTTAAAATGAATTTTTTTCACTTTCAGCAGGCTCTTACCTGTGAACAAATGATAACATTGATACACCACACCTAATCCTCTGCCGATAGTGGTTGCAATTGCAGCGCCTGGCAGTCCCAGTTTTGGAAATGGTCCATATCCATTGATCAGCATGGGACATAAAAAAATATTCAGCAAACTGGCGATCCACAAACTCCGCATTGCCATTGCCGCATCACCGGCGCCGCGGAAAATCCCATTGATAAGAAATAAGAGAATGATAACGAGACTTCCTCCCATCATTATCCTGGTAAAAACAGCACCTTCTTTTACTACTTCAGGTGCAGCACCCATCAGTCTTAAAATATCCGGGGCGAAAATGATCCCGTTAATACTAATAACGGCGGATATGAGAAACGCCAAAAGCAGCGATTGCATTCCCGCATGGGCTGCGTCCTCAAGATTTTTTTCTCCCACTCTGCGTGCTACGATCGCAGTTGCTCCTGTACTTAACCCCAATGCCACCGTATATACAATAGTGATCGATGCTTCGGTGAGCCCAACAGTCGTGATCGCATTCGCTCCGAGTTTACCCACAAAGAACATATCGACAACTGCGAATACCGATTCAAGGCTCAGCTCGAGGATCATTGGAATGGCAAGCAATACAATTGCTATGCGGATACTTCCCTGCGTATAATCATGTTCTTCTCCCCGCAGCGAGCGTTTGATGAGGTCAATAAAATGAGAAAACTTATTGGTATAGGCTTTTTGAGACATTTGAGTAAAGATATTTCACGCAAAGCCGCCACGAAAAAAAAAGACGCAAAGAAACTAAGCGACCTTGCTTCTTTGCGTCATTGCGTGAAACCTAAATAGATCAAACCGTCACTTCTGCCGGCTTAATGTTCTGGTTTACCCGGAAGAGATTCGAAGGATCGTATTTGTTTTTTATCGCCGCGAGCTTATCATAATTGCCGCGATAAGTTGCTTTCACTCTTTCTGCACCTTCCTCCATCATAAAGTTTACATAAGCGCCTCCTGCTGAAAAGGGATGTACGGCATCCCAGTAATCCTTTGTCCATTGGGTGATCTTCTCCTTGTTGGCCGGATCGGGATCCACTCCAACGATGACCTGTGCCCATGTTGCATCACGATAGCTCCATGCAGTATCATTATTACCGGGCTTCGCCGCTCTTCCATTTACCGGGTACATATGCATGGAAGATTGCATGGTCGGAATATTCGAACCGAATTTCAAATGAGCCGCTATCGCTTCATCACTCAGTTCATTCACATAATCCGCTCTCCAGTACCATTGATGACCGGGAGGATACAACCCATCAAACATACTGTTCAATACGGGCTGAGGTAACATACCTACCAGGTCGAGATCAGGCGGGTATTTCTCACGGATACCCTTAAGCGCTTTTTCACCTTCTTCCTGCGTACCGGTATAGGTCCAGATAATACCGCACATATTTTTCAAATGCAACGGCTCGGGAAATGGAGGCCCGGGAGGAACGATAAGGAAGAGGAACCATCCGTTGATCTCTTCCGGTGCGGATTTAATAAAATCACGGTACCATTTAAGTATATCAGTTGCCTTATCGATATGCCATAACATTGGCCCGGCGTACACCTTATCAACGGGGTTTAATTTGTATGTAAAGGAAGTAATGATGCCGAAATTTCCCCCTCCCCCGCGAATAGCCCAAAAGAGATCCGGGTTTTCATCCGCACTTGCGCGAACAACAGAGCCATCGGCCAATACTACATCGGCGCCGAGTAAATTATCAATGGTGAGTCCGTACTTACGGGTAAGGTGACCTACCCCTCCGCCCAATGTGAGTCCGCCTACACCGGTAGTTGATATAATACCGCTGGGAACTGCCATTCCAAAAACATGGGTGGCCTGGTCAACTCTTCCCCAGGTGCAACCACCGCCAACTACTACTTCTTTTTTTACTGCATCTACTTCAACGGCATTGATCATGGACAGATCGATAACGATACCGTCATCACAGATAGAAAGTCCGCCGCCATTATGACCGCCGCCGCGAACAGCGATCAGCAGGTTATTCTCGCGGCCGAAGTTCACGCATTTAATTACATCATCCTGGTCGGCGCATTTAACTATCATCAGAGGTTTTTTGCTGATCATCGCGTTGAAGACCTTGCGGGCATTATCGTAATCGTCATCTCCTTTCTGAATAATTTGTCCCCGCAATTTTTGTTTGAATTGCTTAACAGCAGAATCGCTTAACATAACTTTTTGTTTAACGGTTAGAAACTTTTTTAGAAAGCAGGGTGCGGCATTGCCGGCTATTTGTATAGGTAAGGATAATTGTTGGGGTTAGCGCTCGTGGTGGGAGAGTGTCGGGAAATTAAAGGTAGGGATAAAAAATATCAGAATAATGAAAGCTGGCGCTCGTCTTTTTCCCTGCGTTTTACCACCCGGAAAACTGGAATTTTCCCGGTGGTAACAGAGAATACCGGGGATGGACTGTACCTGCTGGCTACCACGATCTTTGTTTTACCGGCGTGGGGTTTGAAAACAGATTCCACCAGGTCGGGGCGGTTATTGTTTTTGGAAAGATGGGAGAGTATCAGCAACTGAAGATGTTCAGCACGGTAATGACGGAAAAGTTCCAGTGCCTGGTCATTGGAAAGATGTCCTCTGTCGCTGCTGATCCTTTTCTTCAGGTGCCAGGGATAATCGCCATTGGCGAGCATGTCGGCGCAATAATTTGTTTCAAGAAATGCGGCGTGACACTGGCTAAAATATTTTATCACCCGCTTGCAGGCATACCCAATATCGGTGATCACTCCTACGTTCACTCCATTACCGGAGACCATAAAACTATGCGGGTCGTCCGCATCATGGCTCTTTTTAAATGGAATTACCCGAAGAGAACCGATCGTTACAGCCTTCGCGTGCGAGAATGTTTTCACCAGTTTTTTATCGGGACCGGTGTGACAATTACGGAGTGTATGCGCAGTGATATAAACCGGCAACTGGTATTTTTTGGCAATGCCGGCCATACCATTTATATGATCGGTATGTTCGTGTGAAATGAACAGCGCTTTTACCATTTCCATTGACAAACCGAGCTGTTTCATTCTCTTCTCGGTCTCCCGGCAACTCAATCCCGCATCGATAAGAACAGCTTCATTATCGTTGCCGGCATAATAACAATTGGCATTACTTCCGGAATTCAGGGAGGCGATGTGTATCGACATACGAGACAAAAATACCCATTTCTCCAATGAAATTGTGGAAAGAAAAAAAAGGAATCAGGGGATGGACAATTGAAATATCCTATATTTGGTTATGGTAATACATAATTTACCAGAGACAAAATTGAACACCCGTTAAAATTCTAATTCAAAAAACATGGCAACGAAAAAAAAGAAAGCTGCTAAAAAAGCAGTAAAAAAAGCAGTAAAAAAAGCTGCGAAGAAAAAGCCGGTTAAAAAAGCCGCAAAGAAAAAATCAGCCCGCAAACCTAACCCGGCATTCATGAGACCACTTACACCGAGCGCTTCTCTCGCTGCTGTAGTGGGTAACAAAGCAATGCCCCGCACGGAAGTAGTTAAAAGAATGTGGACTTACATTAAAGCCAATAAGCTCCAGGACAAAAACAACAGGCGCATGATCAATGCCGATGATAAACTGAGAGCGGTATTCAGCGGTAAGAGCCAGGTTTCTATGTTCGATATGGCTAAACATATCGGCAAGCACCTGAGTTAAAAAGCTGGTTTCTTAGAATTTCTTAAAAGAGATTAAATGGGTCCGCGAGGGCCCATTTTTATTTTAGTTCCTCTCCCGCACTTGCGGGATCGGGATGACACTGCTCTCTGGTTCCCTCACTTCTACGGGATGATACTTCACTAATCCCTGTACAATATCTTAACACTCTCCATCTCATCATGAAAATGCCGGTCGAGGAAACCAAGAAAGGAATGCAATATCTGCCAGTCCTTTTCAGATTTTGAGATCACTTCGAATAAACTGACATGTTTATGCGCGCGGATGAAATTGATATAACCGGCATGACTTACATGCTTCCACCGGTTGGCACTGGCAGGAAAGAAAGTGCCGCGTTTTTTTTGTTTGAGCTCTCTTTGTTTTTGCTTAACGAGCGATAAGAAATTATCGCATCCCGGTTTGGCGATGACTTCTATAAGTCGCATAAGTATTGGTTTTAGTACTGGTAAGTTCGGAAGTTTTTACCTTTACTCAAACTCAAGTTATGAACTGGGCCCTTGTCATCCCCATTGGCGTTGCTGCGCTGATCATTGTCGCCCTGCTTGCCTGGAAGAACCTGAAAGATGAAAAGAAAATAGTGGAGAATATGAAGCAGGATTATCCTAAATCGAAAGATGAAGAAGGCGACACAGAGATCGAAGATGTTATGAAGTAATGGCCGCTTCGATCGCTTTACCAACTGCCTCTATAAATTTCGGATCAGGCGCATTATCCATCTTCCAACCGGTTTTTCTGTATTTCAATATGCCGAGATGCCGGTTACCGATGGCCACTTCATATTCAAAACAGTTTTTCCCTTCGCAGGATGCTGTAACGGGGAGCGCTTCTCCTTTTAATACGCGGTCTTTATATACAATGGAAAAGGTGACAGGTTTTCTTTCCAGGTCAGCGATCATTTCACGAAAAAATTTTACAAGCTTTTTCCGTTGCGCTGCCGATGAACTGCTCCAGGTTTCCTTAATGGCTCTTTTATGCGCCAACTTAAATTTCAAACCAGTCAGTTCCGTGCTGTAATCATCTTTATTCAGCTTTTTTACCATCTGGTGCGCCATAATATACCAATGGTATTCTGTTCCCGTAGCCACACCCGAACCTTCAGGAGCATGCCCCGCCCGGCGTTTGGTAACATTAAAGGATATTTCCCACAGGTCCGGCGTGATCTTGGTCTCTCTCCAATCACCTTTATCATAATACCATTTATGACTTCGGCCGATCGACATGCCTGTATATTGTTTACCATCATGAAATTTTACCGCATTGTATCCTTTACCAAAAGGAGCGGCCGCCGGTTTTCTCGCCTGCTTTTTTGCAGCCTTTTTCTTTGCCGGTCTTTTTGCGATCGTTGTTCCCATAATTCTTTTTCCGCAATAAATAAGCCATGACCTTTTTTTCAACTGTATGGCATGTTATTAGTGACAATTGTATTATGAAATATACTTTACTCGCAACACTTACCGTCATTTCACTAACTGTCACTGCCCAGCAAGATTCCCTTACTGTACATTTTCAACCGGTACCCGATAGTCTTATCGAGTTTCGCCCCACAAATGCTTATGGTGACCTGCTCAATGATGATAAAAAATTCAATCGCCGCTATCCTCCTTATGTGCCGGCAGTACGGGTTTTAAGCGGAGTTACTTTTTCATGGGTTGTTGCCCGTTATGTGTTCAATTATGACTGGGCAAGAATATCCACCGATACATGGAAACGCAACCTGCATTCAAAATGGGTATGGGATGAAGATCGTTTAGGAATAAATTTTATCGGCCATCCTCATTCAGGAAGTAATTATTATAATATCGCACGTTCTAATGGTTATTCCTACTGGCTCTGCCTGCCTTATACCATTGAAGGGAGCGTTCTTTGGGAATTATTTGGTGAGAAAGATCCTCCTTCTAAAAATGATTTGATCAATACTTCCATCAGCGGCGCTTTTTTGGGAGAAGTGTTGTACAGGATCAGTTCCAATATTCTTGATGATCGTACCCGAGGCGGAGAAAGAGTGTTCAGGGAGATCCTCGCAGGATTGATCAATCCCAGTCGTGCATTGAACCGGCTTACGCAGGGAAAAATGTTCAGACATACCAATAAAGAAGTCTACCAGAAAGAGCCGCTAAACATTACTATTGCCGGGGGATATCATAAAGTGAATGATCAAAACAAATTTGCCAGCGGCAGCAGCAATGCTATGCTCAACCTGCAATTCGATTATGGGGATCCGTTTGAAGCTGCAAGAAGAAGAAAACCATTTGACATATTCCGGGTTAGAATTGAATCCAGATTCGGTGATGATACCCGCGCGTTTGGGAACGTGCTTGGATATGGATTACTGTATGGTAAAAAAATATCCGGGGGAGATAATCATGGCGTTTTGGTCGGTACTTTCCAAAATGGGAGCTACTTTACGCGAAACGCAGGAAGTGATGTATTATATATCT
>JGI24806J26614_1000515_pt1 | contig 12094 bp, 10 predicted proteins | sample Kansoi200umMDA_FD_26614 | JGI IMG/M metagenome (IMG submission 26614)
GGTGTTGACTCTTTCAAGTAATAAAGCATGGTAACACTTTCTTGGAGCAGTCCCATTCTTTTCGGAACTGTATAATGTAATTAATAAGGTTGAGTCTTAAGGAAACAATGAAATTAAGAATAATGATTTTCTAGAGTTTTAGAAAATAAATTTCCAATCAATTAAAATTCGATCTCTATGTGACGTTCATCGTGTACTCGGAACTAGTTTCGAAATTGCTCGCTGTTCCTCCAAAGTACAAAACATATGTGCCTTTTTTAAAATTTTTCAAATACATATACGTTCCACGCACTACGCCATCATAAACCCCGGGTTCCAAGTGATAATCAGGCTCTCTATTCAAATTATTGGGACCCACTTTTAGGGTAATTGGAACAAGAGTAACATCGTGTTTTCTAAAATCTGTAGTTATAGGTATTCGAGCAGCACCATTTATACTAATATCTGCCCACAAGTCTTGATTGCCATCTTTCTTGATATTGATTTTACTTAAATCATCATATGCAGCTTCCACGCACCTATCGATGATCCCACAGGGGGTTCGATCTGGGTGTGGGTCTCTTTCACAAATATGAACATGATAAACAGGGAAAAAAATATTCGTTCCCTCCGGTCTATCAATTGTATCTTTGTAGGGTGCAGATTTCACGCCAGGTTTCCTGGGTCCTCCGATGCTATCGTCTCTCATAAAGGTCACGTATCCCTTATCTGACTTCTTGTCACAATCTGGTTCGTATATCCAATTCCAATAGGCTTCTGTAAGTGTTCTATAAGACGTTTTGGCATCACGAAAGGTCACCAACTCGTAAGGCTTCGTACTGCTCATATGATCTATTCTCTGAACATGTTTATAAGGTACTTGAAGCTCGACTTTCAAAGCTGCCTATTTCTCAGCTATGCACGAAAATATCTCTATCTTAACATAAGTCTAGAAATATACACAATTTGACAGTTGGAAGAAAAATATAACAACAGGTATTAAACCGCATCATATCTTTGTCGGAATTTATTTGATCCTTCCCAGTTCTATCAATTGTTGGGATCGTAAATATGGATAAAAATACTATCATCTTTCGATGTGATCAAATATGTATAATATAATGGTTGACTATGATTGGTCACCAGCAGAGTTATTGACACACGTCTTGTCGACCTTTAGGTTGGTTAATTGTATCCTACTCGCCAAAGTTAACCTATTATGTGCATGCGAGTTTTTGAACTATCGTAATCCGTCATAAAAATTAATATGCAAATTTTATTATTTCTAATTTGTGAAAAATAATAAATCTGCTGAAGCTCTTTTATTTACCTCTGACTCAAAGCCATATGGGTTAACATTCTCTCAATGGACTATTAAGTGGTGGTATTGGCTTTTATCAATACCGAAAGATAAGAATCCGGCCTTAGATACCTCTGGAACAAATTTGTCTGAGAGTCAAAATGATCCGAATGTTTGGTTCTTAGCAGGTACACTTGGAGGTGCTGCCACGAGAAGCGGTAAGATACCATTAGGAAAAGCAATCCTTATGCCTGTAATTAATTATAGAAGTTCCTTTGCGGATGAACCAGCAATTAATACTGAGGAAGAGTTGACATTAAAATGCAAGAAGGAGATTGATGATATAAAGAATTTATCCTTTCAAATAGATGATATGTTTGTAACTAACCTGTCATCGTACCGGATATGTTCTCCTTTATTTGACGTTCACTTATCTGAGAACAGCATTGAGAACAATATTTTGCATGATAATCGATTCGATACTAAAATGATCTCCGATGGTTACTGGATTTTTCTCAGGCCATTAAATATCGGATTGCACAAACTCATTTCATCAGGTTCATGTCGGTCTGGAAAAATTAGGATAGCAATGAATTATCATTTATTTGTTCGATAGTACTAACTATGAGAAGTACGACCTCATCTTAATCATACGTTAAAATACTAATGTAATTATATATCTGGATAAACCCCTTACGAATCATTTTCTTAGGTTAGAAAATAATATTGACTGGACGAATTTGCTTGCTTCACAGTCATTCAGTATTTTTCTTGGAACATCGGATTCTTTCAAAAATGTTATTTTCCTTGACTTTGGATTCACTCTTCCCCTCTACAGGAAGGTTCAGTTTATTTCCCCATTCGGCCCAAGATCCAAGATACATCTTCACATTCTTATAGCCTAGCATTTTGAAAACTAAAAATGCATTCGCGGCCCTGTATCCTCCTTGACAATATGTTATCACTTTTGCATTCTTTGGAATATTTGAATAAATTTTTAATAACTTCCTTTTACTTTTAAACAGACTATTTTCAATGTTTCTTGTCCAATCAATATTTACTGCCGATGGGATATGTCCTCTCCTTGCAGCTCTCACTTCAGTACCACTATATTCTTCTCTGGAGCGAGCGTCTACTATTACTACATTTCTGTTGTTTATTGATCCCCTTACCTCATTGACATTAGCTAAGATTCTTGGATTAGGTTTTTCTAAGAATCGTACATGTCTTAAGTGGTTACTCTTTACTTCAATTGGATATCCATTTCTTTTCCATTTTTCAAAACCCCCATTCAACATGCTTACCCTTTCATGAGAAAAGTAAAGAAGCAACCAAACTCCTCTTGCTGCTAAAATGCCAGAGATATCATCATAAAATACCACGTTATGTTCCTTTTTTATTCCAATATTGGATAGAAGCAATATAGTTTGTCTGTTAAAGTCCCTGATTCCTCTTTTGGTAGTATCGAACCAGTGTAACTGGAACAAATCAACGTTTACTGCTCCTGGCACATGACCATTTTTATATTCTGAAAAAGGTCTTGCATCAATCACAATTGTGTTATCAAGTTTTTTGATTGATTTGTAAAGGTCTTGTGACGAAATTAATGGATCCAATGGTACACGCTATAGATCGATGTTTGATATATAATGTTTGAAACAGATTATAATTGTCTAGTGTTCGCTTGTTCAATTAATTGTCCTAGTTCCAAAGTTGTGATTATTCTAAATTTTTCGCCTGATATCAATTTCTAGCTCTTTTGTAACTTAAACAAGATTCTAATAATATTTCGCTATTGATAAAAAAGCTTCTATTTTAAAGACTAGAAATAAATCTCGATATGATGAATACCTTCATTTTTTCAATGTATTAATTGTTCCTTCTGGCATTATAGGCAATGCAATTACACTCGTTTTGGATTCAAGTTCTTTCTAACAGCCTGCTGCGAGTGACAATTGTGAAACCTGTGGCAATTTCCTCATCTACAATAGGTAAGGTTTTTGTTAAAGTCAATAACCTTCCACTCATGAGAGGTCGTATTTCTACTATAATACACCTCTTCATCGAAATGAGTGCTTGATTATATTGATTATATCGATTAAGGTTTTCGTCTTCTCCAGATAGATATGAATTAAATTATTTTTCGTTATAATTATACCTTATCAAATTTTTGCAAGCTATGTACGATTCAATAAAAGAGAGAATAACCAGGAAAAGGTTTTTCCGTTGCTGGTACAAAGAACATGCCTGCAGATAGGACTGAAAGAATCTTGTTATTGAATAATCCATGTTGTCCGCCAAAGTTGCTTTTCCCCATCCAACGTCGATCAGTGAGAATAAAAATTAACCTTCTAGGATCGTTTTGAAAACTTATAAAATTAAGACCAAGTCTAAACGGCTTCTTTTCATTAGATATAGGTTCAATAAATTCAAAGCCTTGCCTATATATTCTACGGGAAGTTGGATCCTTGCTGGCTATGTTGCTAATATGACGTGTTCTTCCTATGTGACTCTGAATGAGTACATTCCTAGAGTTTTCAATGTCTATGCCACTCGTGTTACTAAATTTTGAAGTCTTCAAGTAATCAGGATGTTCATGAAATTTAGTATCGTAGAATTCTGCTGGGTCCACTCCGTCGTAGCCTTCTACTATTATAGTATCTCCTTCTTCATCCACTCCAATAATCGGACTACCAGTTCTCTTGTCTCTTCCTATTATAAGTTCCTGGCCTTTTCGCCCAATTCTGTTCCAAGCCTCAAGATCAATTTCTGTTCTGAGGAATCCCATATATGTACCCCCTTCCGTCCAAAAATCGTCAGGTTTCAGTCGATTAGAAGTCCTTTCAATAGTAATCGCTTCTCTTCTCTCCTTCTCATCTTTCATATTAGATACCTCATCATGAAAACCCAACCAGCTACGACCATCGTCTCGCTGAAAGCCCGTAAAAAATTTGGTTAACTGCAGACAATGATAATCTTTGGGTCCATTATTGAGATGCTGCCAAGTCTCCACAATGGCCCGATGTGATCCCAGCTGAGTTCCTGAAACAAATTGTATAGCAATATGTTCTGAAACACCAACGTTCTGGCATGTTTGTTCCGAATAATTTATACCACATCCATCAAGAATAGGTTTGCCCTTTATAGAGGGAAGAAATTGCCTTCCTGCAAAATCCTTTGGAATTGCTTTTTTAATTCCAGGTATTTTGAAAACTTCTGGTCCATAACCAATTAGCACCGATAGTCCGCGATTTGGTACTGTGCATTGATCGAGGTTTGCTACTTTACCTTTTTTTAATTGCTCATACATCTGCCAAATGTTATTGAGCTCAGTGACTACGTGTTCACCATTGGACCCATCTAGAATTTTAAGGAATAGTATTGCGTAGGAATAATTTCCATGGCTCTTAAATTCTCGCATCTTGTCATAGAATATGCCTTCCTGAAGTTTTTTTGCCAAACTTAGTAGCAGTTGAAGATACTATAGACATCGCTATTATTGGTTTTGATTGTCGCGCAGTAATGAATTTTATCAGTAACCTAAAATAAACCCTTACGAGGTTGGAAAAATATCAAATAGATAGAAAATCTCATTAATGTAACTATAGGATAAATACTAATATTGAAAGTGAAAGTCATGCCTCCTGGGAAAACGTTCAAGGGATTATCGTACGGAGACTGGGTTGCAATTTGGTCAAATTGGTTAATTTCTCGAGACGTGGAAAGTTACGACGGAGAGGATATGCTTTTCTTAAGGGGATATGTGGGTTACAAAGCTGTGAGTGATGCTGAAGGTGCCATGCGGTACCAAGATCCTAAAAACTTCTTGGATAGAACTGGGGATAATAAACTCAAGATACTAAAAGGTACTTCCGTCTTTGTTCCAGCACAAGTAACGGTAAATGCAATTGGATGCGATTTCGAAGGGAAGCTTATTGAAAACGAAAAGGATCTGAGAAGAGCAGTAAACGACGATATTAATGATGTTAGGTCAATATGGGCAACTGTAAAATTAAATCATTCCAAACAATGTATTAAGTTAGTTCCCGATTTGCGATCATACAGGATAGAAACCCCATTATTCAAATTAACCGTTCCTGAAGATAGTGCTTTGACTAATCTAATGGATTATCCGATGAAGCCAGGTGTTTTTGACGCGGTTGCCGGAGGTTATTTTGTTCTACTTCCAGACTTGGCTCCTTCGACATATCAAATAGATTTTGGGTGTGAAGGACCTGGTGAATATTCGACAAGGGGAGTGTATGATATTGCTGTATATTGCGATACAAGAAAAGAGCCAAATGACATATCTAAATATCGCTGTGATAATAGTAGAAAGAAAAAAGTGAAAGATCGCTTCTGCTTCGGTTAATTCGATCTTATCTCCAAATTTTGTCGACACATATTTGTTAAATATCACTCTGATTGTTTTAGTTAAATTGTGCAAAAACTGCAGGTTTCAAATAAAGTAGCCGGCTACGCATGTGCCTTCAATGCTACGGCGTCGTGGGTATTTGCCTCGACAGTCTGAAAGCCAATATTATACAATGTTGACTCATTGTTGCTCTCTTCGTTGGTGTTTCCAATTTCTGGGCTTACCCTTAGTCCGCTTGCTGTCGAGAGTAAAGAATCGGTCAGCCAAAAAATGCCAAGTGTATTTGATGTTCAAACATACGACAAAACTGATAAGAATCTCGGCTTAGTAATAAAACATGTCCAGCTCATCTTCACAAATACGGCTTGATAGTTTAAAAAAATACACCACCAATGAAGGTATTCCGTCTGCAAGAGTAAGATCTGTCAATGAAACTCTCGAGCACGTGACGCCCTTGTGTAAGATGATTGGCGTAACGAGAATTTGTGATATTACCTATTTAGATAAACTCTATATTCCAAATTATAGCGCAGTGCTCCCAGGCACGGAGGATCTTTTTTGGGTATACAGCGGGAAGGGAACAACGAATTCCCATGCTAAAGCGAGCGCGTTGATGGAATCAATTGAAAGATATTGTGCCTTATCTAGTAAAAGCACCAGGACTCCAATTCGTGGAACTTATGCAGAGCTGTCGAAGTCATATAACAAAGTGCTGCACCCAGATGAAGTTGTGGAACCAACACTGTCGAACTATAATGTCAATGAATCAATAATCGATTTCCTAACAGGATTTGATTTATTGAATAGCGAAGAAGTATTGGTTCCAGCCGAGCTTGTATTCTCTAGACATTCCCCAAAATTTCCCTCCACACATGCATTCCTTTATTCCCATACAAATGGCTTGGCATCTGGCAATGTAATTGAAGAAGCTATTTGTCAGGCTTTGTGTGAGGTAATTGAAAGGGATGCCGTAAGCATTGCCGATTTATGCGCTTCTTCCATACCTTACAGTATCTTAGAAAGAATAACAAACTCAATAAAGAAAATGGAAAATAATAATTCCAAATTTACACAAATTGAGGCAGATGACTTTGTAGATGATCCAAGTATCTTTTCAGATGTTAATATTTCTGAAATTGCACGATATTTCAAACCATTGAAATTTTTAGTGGAAAGATTTGCTAATGCTGGAATCAATTTACTAATTAAGAATATAACGCAAAAAGATATTGGCATTCCTACCTTTGTTGCTAGTAGTATTGAGTGGGTTACAAGTGATTACGGCTATTTTGCAATTGGCTATGGAACGCATCTTGATTCGAGGATTGCTCTCGTCCGTGCCATAACAGAACTTACACAAACTCGAGCTCTAAATATTCAAGGAGCACGAGACGATTTAAAGAAAATCCAATATAGGCAAAATGACGAAATATACAAAAGAAAATGGCAATTTATGCCTGCCACGTCACCGAGTTCACGAAAAGGTAGTAAGAGAACAATTATGTTTTCAGAAATTAAGTCGTATATAATGGATGATGTCTTGGATGATATCAAATTTATTTTGAGTCGTCTCAAGAAGGCTCGATTGAAAAGGGCGATTATTGTAGATCTAACACAATCGAATATAGGAATACCCGTGGTAAGAGCAATAGTTCCTGGACTAGAAACACTGGAGGTTGGGAGATTATATACAAAGAGTGAATTACTTATGGGCAGAAGAGCAAAATCTAATTTTAAGAACCTACTAGAATCCTAAAGGATCCTGTAAAGCATATCTATTCTATAGTGTCTGGACTACGCAGAGCTGCGAGATACTATTGTTTACTTATCGGTTAACATGGTATTAATGAATTGTGCCAGCTAGTAATTATCTACGACTAATACCATGCTCAGAATCTGAGACTCAAAAGCCGGCTTAGCAATCTTAGAGTCTTGTAATAAATTTACTATAAACAGATCAATTGATCTATTACGTTAAGAAGAGTCGTGCTCAGCGGGAACCAAGTGGAACAGGACGCGTGCTGGATCTTTTCGAATTGAATTGTTTACAATCTGCGTCCATGTTAATTAGGTAGAAATTTGAGTCGCATACGGTCGTGTCTGTGCAAGTAATAGGTCCAAATAGAGGTTTCTAATTAAGAGATTAGTTTCCAATTAAGAGATTGATACCAGTTTTTATCCCTAATTTTCCAAGATCTTAAAGAAACATACACGCTCCAGGAAATGGTTCTTCATTAGGTGGTACAAGAAAAACGCCAGCAGCTGTCACAGTTAGTAACTTCATTGCATCTGGTCCTCCAAAGTTTGCCTTTCCTAGCCAATTGAGACTCGTGAGAATAGAAAAGAGTCTTGCAGGATCATTCTGAAAGCTCACAAAGTTTTGTCCCACACTTAATGGAAATTTTGGGTCGGAAGAGGTTTCAATAAATTCAAACCCCTGCCTAAATATCCTATTAGATGAAGGATCGCCTGATTCAATTTGTTCTATGTGTCTGGTTCTACCTATATGGCTTTGATTTAGTATTCTAATAGAAGCTTCGGGATCGTGTGCATGATTTATTTTTGATAAACCGGGCGTTTTAAAGAAATCAGGGTGGTCATGAAAATCTTTACTAAAATTATTAATCTCAGTCAAAGAAGGACAATTTTCATCCACTATTGGATTCCCTTCTGAATCTACACCTATTATAGGTCTACCAGATTCTTTCTCCCTGCCAACTATAAGCTCCTGTTGCTTAGTGCTCAAAGTATTCCAAAGTTCTACATCGATACGCGTCCTCAAAAAAGCAAGGTAAGTTCCGTTTTCAGTCCAATAGTCATCATGCCTCAAATGATTGAATTTCTTATTGATGGCTATTACATCTCTGGCCTCTTTTGAGCTTTTAAGATTAGAGATTTCATCGTGAAAGCCCAGCCAACTCCTTCTATCATCTCGTTGAAAGCCTGTATAAAACTTGACGGTAAAAAATTGTTCTTCAAGTCTGTATAAATAATTAAATGTTTCTAGAATAGAACGATACACCGCTAGTTGAGAGGTAGCGGTCAGTTGAATTATTATATGTTGACTGAGGCCCAAGTTTTCGTGTGTATCTTTAGCAAATTCGATACCTGCATCAGCCAAAATAGGTTCCCCACCCATCTCAGACGGTAGAAATTGCATGCCCTTCATATCCTTTGGGATTTTCTTCTTTATCCCACTCAAGTCAAAAATCTTGGGCCCATATCCAATCAAGACAGATAGCGATCCACTAGGGAATTTACATCCAGGAGTATCCTCAGAAAAGCCTTCCTTTAGAGAATTGTATCTCTTCCAAAGGGCTTTCAATATAATTCCTACTTTTTCGGCTGTACATGATTCAAACCGGATAAACAATACGGTAAATGTCTTATTTCTCTGATCGCTAACGTCCAAACCTTTGTATCCTTGAAAGTCTTTTTCCCTGTTATAGAAAATGCCTTCTTGAAGCCTACCCACCTATACCACCACTCGTGTTTGATCCTTTGATCCTTTGTAATAGTCAAAGTTAAAATCTTTTTTAAAATATTTAGCGAAGAGGCATTTGAAGAACACTACACTGTTACAAATTCTAAAAAAAGTTTAATGGTATCTAGGCCAGAAATATTGATAGTTTGAATCAAGACCTTTTAGAAAGGAGAGCGACCAGATGAACATAGATGTTGTAAGACCTCAAGAAAATTTTAGAGGGTTACCATATGGCAATTGGTTCGCTAGATGGACTAATTGGTTGTTTTCACCAGATCCTGATTATTATGATGGTGGAGAAATGTTATTCTTACGAGGGAATTTGGATTATAGACCTGTAGCTAATGATATAGAGTATCCACGCTTCATTGATCCTGAGGGTATATACGAAAGAATAGGAGAAAATGGTTACACAATATTTGAGGATACTTCGCTTTTTATACCTGTTATTACTTCTCAATACAATTTGGGAGACGTTTTGGATGGCGTAAGAAAGGATACGGAAGAAGATATACGACGTTACGTAAACAAGGATATTGATCGAGGACATGATATGTGGGCAATTATTAAGAGAGAGAATAGTGCAAAAGCGTCTAAGATCGTGAAAAATTTGGAAGATTATAGATTCGAATCTCCTTTATTTAAGTTAGTAATACCAACTAACAGTAAGCTTAACAAATATCAGTATATGCAAAGCGAACCAGGAATACATGATGTTGTCGTTGGTGGATATTGTTTGATAATAAGATCTCTGCCCAAAGGATCGTTTCGTATAAATTTTGGTGGAAAAGCAAGTGGGGACTATTACACTAACGCTGTATACGACGTAATAGTTGAAGGCAAAAGACCGGTAACTGTAAGAGATACTTCTGGCTCCAAAATGATTTTGAGAAGGGAGTAATTGAAAATTCCTGTATAATATTATGAACAACGGCCTTTCTTTCTGATTGAATTTAAGGAGCACTTAAGAACGATAAGATGAATGAGAATAGATGCAGGAAATATTCTTGTGCCTTGTTCTACCGGAGTATAGGGTTGGATAATAATTTGAATAACATCGTTACTAGATGTACAGATAGAAAAAGCCCGTACAATTAAAAACTCTAATAGGGGACACTATCTTGCTTTTGGCCGTTTTAGCTTTAGTGATGCCTATTATAGATCAAGTGATTCCAATTATAATATTAGGAGTATTTGGATTTGCATTATCCCTTTACCTATATCTGAATAGCATAAAAGGAATTTGCGTCATCATATACTCCTCGGTGGTATCATTTGTGGCTCTCTTCGGACTTTGCAAACTTGCTAGGAGAAAAGATAGGCTGGATTGAAAAGGGCCATCATTGTAGATCTAACACAATCGAATATAGGAATACCCGTGGTAAGAGCAATAGTTCCTGGACTAGAAACACTGGAGGTTGGAAGATTATATACAAAGAGTGAATTACTTATGGGCAGAAGAGCAAAATCTTATTTTAAAAACCTACTAGAATCCTAAAGTAACCTGTAGAGCATTCATATTTTATGATATCCGGACTACGCAGAGCTGCGAAATATAGATATGTAATTATGCTCCGTACTCAGTAGTGTTGAATTTGCGTCAGTTCAGCAGGCGTACTTGAAATGTGAGTTTTTCCGACAGATTCAATTGAAGCGACACCGTCAAGCGATTCGATGATCGGTGCGAATAATTTACGCATAATAATAATTATCAATTTGCAAAACTAATAGGCATGTCGAATGAGCTTTCAAATATCGAAGTGAATTATTGCAATAAAAATATAATATTTCTTAAAATTATCATTAATTCAAATTAAATCGGATAAGGAGAGTAAGTACAACCCAAGTAAATCATTGATGTCCGCCAATAGTTAGGTCTCCAGGAGTTTTTAAAACGGCAGTTTTACCTACCGATTCTATTGATGCTTTGCCTTCTACCAATGCTATTACTGTCGCAAATAATTTACGCATACAAACACTTTTAAACTGATATTATTAAGGTTTTCGCCAGAGGTTATTATTTTTTCAAGAAAATCATCTAATTCTTCAACATCCTTCAATCACTGCTTCTAATAATATCGATAACTTCTTGATCTGTAACCTGATGAAAATCGTCATAATATTGTTCCACAGATTTGAATTCGGAGTCACCGGGACTAGTTATAACTTCAATATGATCGATATCTTCGTTCTTCAACAGGAGTACAGTACTCTTAGGTGCAACTGGAGTAGCTATTATTATCTGACGGCCATTTCCGGATTGCTTTATCGATCTTTTTGCCGCCATGAAAGTGGCTCCAGTGGCTGTACCATCATCTGCCAGAATGACGGTTTTATTATGCAATTTGGTATGATTGCATCCTGTAATTGTTTTCTTTTTAGAGAGGTAGAGAGATGTTCTCCTTTCTATTTCCTTTAATTGCTTCAACTTTTCCCCTGCAACGTAATCTGACGTTATGCCCAGCTCTTTAATTAGAATATCATTGAGGTAAGTAATACCATCGCCTGTTACTGCACCAATTGCGAGCTCTTCATTATCCGGAGCACAAAGTTTTCGAGGTATTATTATATCAAATTGGCTGCCCAGTTTTTTTGCTATATAAAACGCGGTTATGACGCCACCTCGAGGAATTCCCAATACCATACAATTTTTTCTATCCTTTTTTTTAATTGAATCCTTTAATGCCTCGCCCAAAATATTTCCAGCAGATTGCCTGTCCTTGAATCTCAAATGAAATCCTGCCGTTATATTATCAAAAATTCTCATTGAATCGCACCCTAGGTTATTTCATGAATTTCCAAATATTAAAAGTCGATGTCAACGATGATAGATCGTAATAGGAGTAGCTGATTTTAAAAGGATTGGAATATTTAACCAATATAGATCTGTGTTATATTGATAAAGAAAGAAGTAAACCTCCTATTTACGGATCAGAATCAAATATCGGGGAAACTT
>JGI24806J26614_1000516_pt1 | contig 12090 bp, 7 predicted proteins | sample Kansoi200umMDA_FD_26614 | JGI IMG/M metagenome (IMG submission 26614)
ATGATGGCGTATCAAGGGAGTTAATAAAATTTATGAGTTCGGCAAATTCACGGGTTTGAAAGTTGCGAAGTGTCTCGAGGGTGAGCCGCTCACGGCGATCCCGTGCCGCTGCTTTAACCTGTGCAATACCAAATATCAGCGCCACTATGAATGACAGAGTAAGTGCGATATTGGTGATAAGGGCGATTATTTCGCTCATTATACAGCTGTTGGAGTTTGTAAATGGTTATGTAAAGATAAAGATTGAATGAAATTGGAATTAACCAATATTCGTTTTTTTGCATTGTGAGATTGTCAATCAAGTCGATCTTTCTTTCAAAACAGCCGGGTAAATAAACCTTTTTACAGTTTAGTATAAACAACCTCCCAAATTTTTGTTTATAAAATCATAAGAAAATATTTCTTTCTTCCCTTTAATCATAAAAAATTGTTGTAACCTGTCAAATTGGTTTTTTAACTCAATTACTATGGTATCTTTTCGTTTCACTTCAAAATCAACTCCTGTTTGATTCCTCTTTACGCTTAATTCACATACATCTAATATTTCCCGGTAATGAATAAATATTTGTTCACTGACGGAACAAGTGGTGTAAGGGAAGTGCAGTCGCAGGAGGAATTGAAAACACTGGCAGCATCCGCAGTTCAGCCTGACAAGATCAGGATATGGGTATTTAATACAAATGAGTGGATCAATTATGCCGGTTTCTCCAACGGCGTTCTATTAACCAGGAAAGAAAAAAACAATCCCGTAGTAAAAAATAATTTGCCGGTAAGCATTTCAGAAAACGGGTTATCCAAAAGATCGGAAAGTGGCCTGCGGGGTGTAAAAAAATTTTTATTTTTTATCGTTGCAGGCACGGGAATATTCCTTGTTTATAATTTCACCCGGATTAAATGGGAGGAAGCGTCGCCGCTGAATATAACAGCGGCCCGGCCTTCCAACGTTCCGCTGATAAATGCAGATTCTCTCATCCAATTTATGGAAGAAAACCGCGGTCAAAAATTGGATAAGGTTACAAAAACCAATCTTCGCATCCGAAATACGTGGCCTGAAAGAATAACACTTCAACTGAATGCAGACCGTGATGTAAGTAATGCCGGGTCCAGGTATTATAATGCTGAACTTTCTATTGACAATTCTACCGGTTACAATATTGATAATGCTGTGGTGAAATTTGTAGTTTGGAAAAATAATGAGATAAGCAGTGCAGATACTTTTCATTTTAGCAATATTAGTTATGCTGCAGCTGTAAAAAGAAAATTGGATAATATTTATCGCGGCGATAGTCTTTCGGTTTCTTTTCAATCAATTAAGGCAAAAGTTTTTAATTTCTGCTATTCGGCTGATAAGAAAAGTAATTATGGTAATAGTGCGGATAGATGGTTTTGCAAAGAGTGAAAAAGTCCGAGGTTTGAAGTTTGAGGTTCGAAGTTGTTGGTGATTGAAGATATACTTTGAAAAAATGAAAGGTTACTGCCTTGAAGAACAAAAAACAATAAATCATAAACGGCCGTTATAAAAATGCTTAATTAACAAACACTATGGCACTTTACTATCTTCCTTTACTCATCAGGTCTGACCGTTATTATATAGCAAGACTTGAGCATACTCTTCGTCACTTCGACAAAATCAGTGCTGAGGGTGATAACAAAGATGAATCGGATTTCAACTTTGTAGTGCATGCAGAAGATCGTGTGCTTACTCCGCTGCTTACTATTGAAGATCCATCCAAAATAGTATTGAACCAGATGGCGCCTTCGGAGAGGCAGGATATTCCGCTGTGTGAATGCTATATCTCTTTGGTGAAGAACGGGAACGATTTTGAATTGCTGATACGAAAGAGCAATGCTTTTGAGGTAGAGCCTTTTTATGATGAAGAAACAGGGATAAGGCTGGATTATTCGGCAAATCAGAAAAGAATTTCAGTCGGGTATTATAAATACCGGGTTGAACAAGCTCCGTTTCATATATCTGTAAGATTATTGCATGATGAAGACGAAACATACTCCGGCAAATTTCAATTTACTGTTGTGCGTTCCAAACAATGCCAGCGTGTGGTAATTGATTTTGGGAGTGAAGCCAGCCAGATAGGATATAAAAGTTGCGGTCCTCAATCCGGTATTGTGCAATACGATATCCTGGAAAATATCATCAGCCAATTAAACATGGCAGACAAAACAAAAACCTGGCGAAGAGACGATTTTTTAAATAATGAGACGGGTCAACATTTGCTATATCGTTCGTTTTATGCGATTAAAAAAAGAATTACAAAACAGGATAGAGAAAATTTTCCTTTCAATTTCACTGACGATCTTTTCAATGATGAGATTCGTTTATTTATAACCCGCAAAGAAGCAGCTGCTATACAAATCATTTTCGGAGATACCTATGAGATCATTCCTAATCTGAAACTTGGTATTGAAAGGAGTTTGCAGCTTTTGATTGACAGGCATACCGAAGATTATAGTATCCGTTCGCATAAAAAAGAATTAATCAGCGCTATTCTGTTGCGGCTGCTCCGTTTAATGATAAGCACCAAACCGGATTTTCAGTATGGTGGCATCATTGTTACATTGCTGGTGCCTAATATTTATACGCAACATGATGTGTTTGAAATGCTGAATGAATTACGCAACAGAACGGGAAGCCTGCTTTCTTCACTAGGTATAAATAACGATAAACTTTATATTGAATACGAGACTATTTCTGAAAGCGATGCAGCTTTTATGGGTTACCAGCAAACGCATTCATCCGAAGTGCAGCTTTCCAATGGTGAGATAGCATTGGTAATTGATTGCGGAAAAGGTACTACTGATATTTCGATGGTGCTCGCCGATGATAATGAGAACTATTCAAGCTTTTTCAGAACAGGTTTTGCAGGAGCGGGGAATGTATTGCTTTATGGATTTGCAGAAGATTTTCTGACGCAGGCATTAAGAGCTATTCCCGGCAACAATGATATTTCTGTAAAAGATTTTATCAGCCGTCACATGCTTGATCAGAATCTTACAGCCGATGTGCTGAATTTTATTCAGTTGATGGAAAACCAGAAGAAGAATTATAAAAACCTGCAGGCAATTGGTATTGCAGAATTTGCGCAGGTGGCCGAACAATCCCAAAGTACGGAGCGTACTATCGGTAATTTATATAAAGATCAATCTACGCTGCTTCAGTATGCAGAAGCAATTTTGAAAGACAGGAATATAAGATGGGATGATGAAATTACCGGCATCATTCATAAAGCGACGGATTGCATCGTGCATTGCATTATTGCAGGCATTAAAGATGTTATTACAAAAGATATAAAGAAGCGGATCAAAATGGTAATGCTAAGCGGGAGGGCTTTCTATTTCGATGACCTGAAAATAAAATTGGTGAATGATTTGAAAGAAATGCTTGGCCCGTCTATCAAAATAAATACCATGCCTCCGGGCCGTGCATTGAATAATAAAAATATTGCCATTCACGGCGCATTCAGCGGGGCATATAAGATTACTGATTTTACCGGCATCCCGATTGATAAAAAAGAAGGTCTTTCCAAAAACAATGATGTGCTGAATAATAATATGTACCTGTATCGCGGCATCAAAATAGAACCAGGCAATGATATTTTATACAACGGTGCAGTGGTTCGCCGGAATATTCATGAGCTGAAAGGATTTAAAAATAAAACCGTGGATATTTATTTTACCCGTGATAATATTTACCTGCGGTTGATGGAAAATCAAAAAGTAAAAGATGTAAAATCTCTTTATAGCATTCTCACTTCAATGGCCGAAGCGTATTCACCGGTACAGGATATGAAAGCTATCTCTATGTTTCCCGGTTTTGGTGGAGAGTTAGCTTCAGTGGCTACAGTTTATAATGATATGATAAAAGAAAAAAGATCATCATTCAAAAAACCTGAAAGGAAAAGGCAGGGCATTCTGCAATTCTTTCAATTTTAATTTCTAAAGCAATAAACTATGCGGAATAAGATTGCAATATCATTGTTTCTTTTGCTGGTAACAGCCGGCATGTATGCGCAGCAGGATAAAAACTCTATTCGTATTGTTGATACGCTTACGACGCAGGAAAAAACCAATCGTAATCCTGTTATTCTTAAAACCGAGCTTGACTCGTTAATTAAACAATATAATATCAGCCAGGTTCCTGTTCAATTAAATGAACCTGTAAAAGAAGTGAAGGATAACATTTCGATGTACATGTTTATTGTAATGATTATTGTTCTCCTTCTTATTGGATGGTTATTGTATTTATTTTATCGACATCAGAAGAAATTAAACAGGGTTGTTGTTAATCTTTACCGGCAGTTACAATACGCGGGAATAAATTCTAATTCATCCGTAACTTCTCCCATTTCTCTAAAAGAAAAGAATAAAACCAAAATCGCCACGCAAGTTCTTGAAAAAAAGATTACCGACCTGAATGCAGAACTGCATAAGCTTACGAAAGAAAATGAAAGCCTTAACCGGGTAGTGAAAGAATATAATGGGATACAGCACGACTATGATTCGCTGAAGCATGGCATTTCTAAAACATACAAAGTAAGGAATTACCCAGGCTATGATAAAGATAAAGAAGATACGCCTGTTTTTCAGGCTGTGCTGGAAACGGAAAACTATGTGGCTAATTATGCTTATGAAAAATTTTTGAAACCTATATTAGCTATCACGGATTCCAATAAAAACAATCCTGCCAAAATTAATGCAGAGAATAGTGAGAAATTATTAGACCTCCTGGTCTCCCTATCTCTTTTATATATAGAATATCTCTACCTGCGGGTAAATGATCTTTCCATTGGCGGTAAAATGGTAGAAAGAATACAAGGCCTGAAAAATGGGAATGGTCTTGATCGTTCCTTATTGAAAAAATTAAATACAGAGCATGGCAGCAGGGCATTGGTGTTGCGGATAGTGTTGGATAAAACACGGTTGCATCAGCTCAGTTATCCCGTTTTTGATGAAACAGATCTGAACAATCAATGATTCCTGCAATGCTGAAATTTCTTACGAGTCTTTCTTTTCTTTATATTTTCACTATTGGGCTGTTGCTCTTGTATGGTTTTACCTATTACAGAAATTTTGTAAAGTCTGGTTACCAGCGCAAAAGATTCCCATTGGTATTCATACTCATCACCGCTGCCTGTTTTTCATTTCTTTATTTTAATATCCATGCGCCATTAAAACTAAAAACATTCAATAACCTCGATCATCATTTTATCCGGCACGAAGGTTTTGAAGTATCCCGCAGCATTTTATTAGGCAGATCAGATACGGTTAATAACCCGGATAATTCTTTCAACAGGTTTGCTGTTAATAAGGAAAACAATCAGCTCACTGTATCATCCGTGTATTCTGAAGAACCTTTTTATGCTGCATCAACAGGGAGTTATAAAATGTTGTCGGTGACTTATCCTGCTACAGGACATTCCATTTTATTCAGGTGCGATTCGGTCTCAGCAACTGTGAGGACCAGGGCTGACAGCAGCTTTGAATTGACAATAAATAATCAACCTGTTTTTAAAACCGGGAAAATAATAAGAAAGGGATCTTCAGCATGGCATATTTTTAAAGATGATGAATCATTTATCAATTCATCCTACTATACAAATGAAAAACTAATCAATGGCTTAAAGGATATTCTTTTGTTGAGAGATAACGTTTCAAAAAAAGAAGGCGGTGAGTTGAAATATTTTTTATCAGGAAGAATATTCCGACTCATAAGCGCATTGCAATATGATGAAGAGAAGATAAAACTAAATGATCTTGCTTTTAAAAATGTTGTTGACGATAAAACCACAATTGCATGGGGAATAGGTTTTCTTGATAATAACAGGAACCAGTTTCGGATAAATAGCATGGGTAATGACAGCTTTGCATTAATCAATCGCTATCCCGTTTCTTACCCGCTTACGGAAGAAAACAGGAATGATTGGAACCCACATGGCGTTAATAAATTTTTAGCATCCGATTCAAAGGATATGCTGAATATGCCTGCAATATTTCGTGAAGGATTTTTGTTTCCTGCATTTAATGATGACAATACAATCAATTTTTCGCCGGTATTGCTTGGCTATCAAAAATCTGATGGAAATGAGCCGGTAAAATTGAAGGCAAGGTACATGAATCATTGGAAGACAGAAATACCACTGCAGGATAATAAATTAATATTACCAGCAAAGTCTGCAGACTTTAGCTGGATATTTTCTGTTCAGAATACATTCGATTGGAATTTTGGTAACAAAATTTTATCCATGCAATCATGGCAACTGTTATTGTTTGGCAGTTTGCTTTTCTTTTTTCTCATGGTATTTTTTACTTCATTGCTTAAACCTGCTGATAAACTCAGTTGGGTTTGGCAATTGCTATCCTGCATCAGTTTAGTATTGCTCACTACCCGGTTTTTTCTTTACTGGCGGTATAAAAGTTTTCCGCCGTATGAAGGAATGGATTTTCCATCGCAACAGCAACTCCAGAGCTTTTGGAATTTCGGAATCATTATTCTTGCCGCCATTTTATTGGGCGCCATTTTTGGCTTTAGCCTGCTACAATATATTTACATTTTTATACGTAAACGAACTGCAGATTTACTCAACAAGCCTTATAGTTATTATAAAGAGAAAAATAACTTCTTAAATCATGAAACGATTGGCAATAGCGCAGCTAAGATTCCTCTTGTTAAACGTTTTGGTGCAGAAACATTTTACTTTACAACATGGCTGTTGCTATTGGTTGCCGGCGCAGGATTTGCAAAATTAAATAATTTTGATCCCGGCATTTGCCGCCATCTTGCTATAGCCTTAATGTTGCTGTATTTCATTTATGTTTTTATTTCTTACAAACATTCTCCACTTGTAGCTTCTGCAGAAAAAAGCTGGTGGAGCATTGGCACACAGAAAGGATTAGATATACTTATTAATAATCCTGTAAAAGTATTATTGTCTATCAGCTTATTAGCAATCTTTATTTTTATTGACATTGGGTTTGCCATTGTATTTCTCAATTTTCTTTTATTTAATGAGGCTTTTCTTTGTATTAATTATGCCATTGCCGGGTTATCTGCCGGTAGTCAAAAAAATGCAAAGCTGTTTGGTGTATTTGGATCAGGTTATCTTCTTGCTTTTATTCTTAATCTTTTATATGCTCCATATATTTTTAAGTTTCTGCTGGATTTGCCACAGGCAATTTACCTGGCGGGTTATTTTTTATTTGCTGTTGTTATATCCTTAAACCTCGTTCGTCTTTTAGTAAAACTTTCTGAGAGAAAAAAAATACTGACAGGATCTGCTGCTGCCGGTTTATTATTTGTAATTGCTTTTTTCTTTTTCCCGAAAGAAAAGATTTTACAAAAGGCTGAAATAACCAAATACCGTATTGATGTTATGACAAAGCCGGTTGCTAAAGTCATCGAATCGGCTTATGAAGAAGGTAAAACGTATGAACCGGTTATTCGTGCCGCACAAAATCAATGGTTCATCAATACATTTATTTATGAGAAAAATAATCCCGGTGTTAATTCAACAGGTTTTCATTTGCTACCTCATGCACCGCAAAATAAAGGAGCCAAATATAATGCCCAGGCAACTGATCTTGTTGCCAGTCGTTTTTTTATAGCCGAACATGGAAAATGGTCTGTGTTGTTATATGTGTTGTTGTTATTGCTGCCAGCAACTCTGCTCGCTTCGTTTTATAAATTATACCCGGATTTCACTAACCGGGTCAATATAAACTATCCAACGATTACTTCAGGCTTTTCTGTGTTGAATTTTTTAGCAATTACTGCATTGCTGGTTATACTTGCTGCCACCGGGCGCTATATTTTCTTTGGACAGGATCTTCCTTTTGGAAGCATTCTGAGCAAGCAATCTGTTTTATTTCCTTCCATATTGATCATTGTTACCGTACTGCTCTTTAAAAATATTCCGCTGGAACGTTATCCTAATCAAAAGAAATTTATTCCCGGTGCGATTGTATTTGCCGGGTTAGCTATGCTGTTATTTTTAGTAAAACCGGGTTTCAATAGGAACAAGGAATTTGCTGTAACAGATTTGGCAAAGGATATGGATTCTTATATTCAGTTGCGCCTGCAACCACTATTGGATTATTTTGATTCATCAAAAGGGACAAGAAAATTTTCAATGACAAGAAAAGATCAGCTATTTACTGATTCAGTTCGTAAACTCTTCGCGGCTGGTTTTATAAATGACGGAGGAAGTTTTATTGTAAAACAAATTGAAGGATACAGCCGATCAGGCTTTTCAGATCATCTTAATCAAGGCAAAATATTATACATCGAACTTTATTCAGGCCATCCCCGGTTAGCTGTGAATGATAATTATTTCCGGGTAGAACCGCCTCCGCATTTGCAGCAATCATGGGCAGGCAGTGTATATGGTGATACTACCGTCTACAATGTTGCTTTATGGAATCAACAGGATGGTTCAATGATCAGAAAGCGGCGGACTAATTTTACAAATGAGCCATATATCGATTTAAATAAGGATTGGGAATTATCTTTCCGATCATCTGCGGGCGAAAATATATTTGAAAATCTATATCTCGTCAACAGGTCAGTATCATCTATGCTTTTACAATATGAATGTGAGAGCAGAACACTTAAACCCGGGGATAGTATAAAGTTGCTGAATCCATATTGTATCATTATTACTGACTCTGCATCACGGCAGGAAAAAATATTGACTATAGAACCGGATGCATTCATGAAAAATTTTTACGTAAATGGCAGCCGGTTTTATGTGTACCCGATGGGTAATCATTTTACTTGGGCAAGAAATTTTGCAGAAACTGTTTCAACTGAATATTCATCTGCCGGGCAAATGGCAAAGAATGCTTTTGTTTCTTTTGATTTTGAAATGATGGATTCCTTGTCTGCTAAGATGCAAGGGACACTCGGGAAAGATACGGCATATAAAAAAGGAACTGAATATGCAATTTGCATTGCGGATGGTAATGGGCGTTTAATAGCCATGAATGATTTTATAAAGGAAATAAACCGTCCGGATCCTAATGATAAAGCCGGTTTTATTAAGGCAACCCGCGGTGAAAACGGTTTTGTTTCTCAATCGCTGTTACGGAAACAAATTGGTAATATTAACCTGCTAAGATTAAATCCCGGTCCAGGTTCTACCTTAAAGCCAATCGTATTTTCTGCAATTGCCTCACAGCTAAACCTTGATTGGGATTTGTTTGCATCGGAAGGTTTTACAGAACCGCAGCATTTTTTTGGTGGTGAAAAAGTAGCAGAATATGATTTTGAAAAAAATAATGGACGAATCGGCAAACTCGCCGATTACCTGAAATATTCAGACAATTATTATCATTCCAATGTATTGTTGCTCGGCTCTTATCCTAAACAAAGTCTTCAGCACATCCTGGCAAGCTATTTTGCTGATAATAACCCGGAATCAAAATTTCACTGGCCTTACTTCAGTTATAATGGTAAACAATATTGGCTAAATGGCTTTGAGAACTGGCCGGGCTATATAAATGGAAAAGCAAATTTTGGTTTGGATAGTTCTTTTGTTTCCATTGGTCTTTTTAATAACTACGGCATTTATACCGGTTCTGCCGATAAGAGTTTTGATAAATTTTCATCCAATTACGATTCATTGCTTTTTTTGAATGCAGCCGACAAATCGGGTTTTCTTTTACCTGAATATGCTTTATTTGATCAGCAGGGAAATGGTATTAATCACTATCGGCCAGATGAAGTTTTTATGGCTTGCTTCCGCGGCCATGTAAAGGGTAGCAGTCAGGTTATGATACCACCAATAAAAATGCTTGATGTCTATGGTAAACTCATTAGTCAGAACAGGAATTATTCATTGACATTAAATCCTTACGCAACAGCAGCATCCTCTTTTTCACCCTTTGATGTTGATAACAGCATACCCTATAACAATTACCTTTCCATTATTCGTGAAAATGTTTTTGAAGGAATGCGTCAGGCTTTATTCAATGGCACAGCAGCCAGGCTGGGAACTTTTCTCAAAGATGGAGCTCCGTATTATTATTATGCAAAAACCGGAACAACCGGTGATAATGAGGCAAAGACGAAATCAAAATTATTTACCATTATTATTTCTTCAAAAGATATAACTAACCCGGATTTTAATTTCAGGAATAATAAATTTTATATTATTTATTTTACTTCCCAAAACGGGCCAGCTAAACAAAATGAAGAATTCCAGGCTGAAGTGATAAAATATATTCAGCAAACACCGGCTTTCAATAAATACATGAAATCAGGATAAAAAAATAAAGTGTAGAATCCGGAAGTGAGCAAGTCAATAATTTTCTTCCATATAGCCTGACAATTCTATGGTTGTACTACTGAGATGGATATTAGCTTCGGTATTTTTCATTATTCTTCCGAACGTATCGAGACTATCAGGTATTTCGTGTATTGCATGTTTAATTGAATTAAGAACAAAATAAAACTCAGCCTCAATTTCTTTCAGTGTTTTCAAAAAATTATTGACCGGTAGTTCCATTCTCTCCATTATGGAACTGTCTCTTTTTACCGGCTGATCTGCATAGCTTTCTTTGAGATTTCTTACTGTAAATATCTCTTCTTTTAAATTTATATGCTGGTTATCAGCAGAAGAGCCCGGTGGGCTAAGCAGAAGGGTTTCATGATATATCTCTATCATTTCATTCATATCACAAGCGTTTGCAGCAAGAGCAAGAAATTTCATGCCGGAATTTGATTTAATATGGCAGAAACGAATGTAAACATTTCTCCCCACCAGAAAATGTGGAAAAATAATATGGGGATAATAATAATTTAAAATGACAATTTGATTTAGAACAAACCCAGAGCCAGAGATTGATTGTATTATTTGCCCCATTCCCACAATCCCCATTTTACTGAATCAGGAATTTTTTCTCCACATTGTTTTAGTGTTAATAATATATTGCCGCGATGGTGTGATTCGTGAGAAATAAAGTAACCAAGCATAGGGATCAACCCTGATTTAAAACTTTTTACCTTACCGTTGTTACCCCAGCTTCGGGCAAACAATTCCTCTATGCCAACAGCTGAATCCTCAAAGGCTTTTCGTAAAACCTTTCTATTATAAGCGGCTTCCTTATTCAACGCCTTATATTTCTTAAAAATATCATTGGCGCAAACTTCCAGCCATCCCATACGAACATTATGTACATGTACCAATTGCAGGTAAACTGTTCTGCCGCCCCGGGTGCTAAGCGTTTTTTGCATACCGGTATCGGTTATATTGTCCATCATAAGCAGGTTCATTCTGTTGTTGATGCGCCATGCATTGAATAATTGCTCTTTCATTTAATTGTTTTTTGCTACAGAATCGAAATACCCTTCTCCATTCATGAAGAGGGTGTGGTGAGGCCAAAATAAAAAAATCCCCGCAAAAAAATTGCAGGGACTTTGTATAAATGGTTAAAAGCTATATTAGTTATTCTTAGTTGCTTTAACGTCCTTTTCTTTACTGTTTCCTTTTTCTTTTGCCCATGTATCATAAGCTTCTGCTGTCAATACTTCACCTGTTATGTGAACAGTTTTTGGTTGCTCAATACCTGCAAGCTTGATATATACATCTTTGTTGAACTGACCAGCAGCAGCGGCACTATATTGCACTTTTAATTTTACTGTTGCACCGGGAGCTATTGGTTCGGTAATTTTTTCAGGAGTAGTACAACCGCAACTGGCTGATGTGTTTTCCACAACTACTGGCTTATCGCTAATGTTTTTAATTTCAAAAGAATAAACCGGGGGCACTCCCTGTTTTACTTTACCGAAATTATATGTTTCGGTATTTACTTTAATTACTGAATCAGCTTTTGACTGAGCCATCGCAGCCAGGGTAAATACAAAAGCAGCAACGGATAAAATGATTTTCTTCATGATTTACAAATTTTAAAGGTTTGATTTTTTTAAAAGTTCAACAGATGCATTGGCCGGGGCAGCGCCTGCGGGAGCTTTCCATACGGTGCCTCTGATCTTAATTTGTTTAGTTTGATTAGTATTATATGTTACAGTAATATATTTTTCAAAAAAACCTTCGCCTGAAGCATTATAGCCTACTTTAA
>JGI24806J26614_1000517_pt1 | contig 12089 bp, 14 predicted proteins | sample Kansoi200umMDA_FD_26614 | JGI IMG/M metagenome (IMG submission 26614)
CACCGGATTACAATCTTTGAAACGGCTTCGTGATCGCGCCATCTCCAGTATTTTTTCTATTGACAGTTCAACCAGCTATCAGGGTTGGACCGACTTAAGATCCACAATAAGGGCATTGATAGATAAGGAACGTGGAAAGGCGAGTAGTGTTTGGGTAAATCTGCCTGATACCAATATGCTGAAAAACATTGGCGACCATCAGGACCATCAGCACACGGCCAGGTGCGTGTTGGAAGGCGTATCCAATCTTCCTTGCATCAATAAGGTATTCTATCTTAATTATGCAACGGCCAAATTACCTGCAAAAATGAGCGCCGTTGAAAGCCAAATCGAGGCGGGAACTTTCGGTGCCTTAGTGGCCGGTGTCACAGCTCTCGATCATGGAAGTCCGTGGGATCAGCTGCATCGCTCCTGGCTGAGTCGGCATTATTTCCGAACAGAACGTGGAACAGGGAACTGCCAGTAGCATTAAGCCTTAAGCGTTGTACGTTATGCATATATTCGAAGCCGTTATTGGCGTTGCGCCAAGGCCGGCAGCATAGCCCACCAACAACGAAATTCAAAATTGTCATTTTTATACATGCCTGAGATTGTGGTGCATTTAGGATCCATACTATCCCTTATTGTTTGTATTTAACATTTGCCTGTAATAGCCGTAAATTTGGCTTAATGCCAATATTGACAGCTACACCACCACTTAAACGACTTTATTATGAATAATATTCCAAACTGGTGGATGAAAGGTGATTGGTTTGATGTGTGTAGCTGTAATATTCCCTGCCCTTGTGGTTTTGCGCAAGCGCCGACAAACAACCACTGTGACGGTGTGATGGCATATCACATTCGTGAGGGAAGTTATGGTTCTATCGAACTCAAGGATCTAAACGTGATTGCAGTCTCAGTCTTCGATGGCAATGCCTGGGCGAAAGAAAATCCTGTTTCGATTGGCATTCTCATGGATGAACGTGCCAGCGACGAGCAGCGTGAAGTACTACAAAGAGTTTTTTCCGGGCAGGCGGGCGGATGGATGGGTGAGTTTGCCTCACTCGTTGGTGAAGTCCGCGGACTTGAGTTTGTTCCTATTGAATTCAAAGTTGAAGGTGACCTTGCCCAATGGCAAGCTGAAGTTCCGGGTAAAGTGAAGGCAACTGCCGAAGCACTGGCAGGCCCCACCACTCCACCGGGAAAGCGGGTGCAGTTATACAATGCTCCTGGTTCGGAGGTGGGACCGGGACAAATTATGACCTGGGGCAAAGCCGTGGAGAATGAAGTAAATGCATTCGGCCGTAAATGGAACTGGGCAGGCAAATCAAGCAAACATGTTCCGTTTGACTGGACGGGTCCCAACATGTAGTAAGCCGAAGACAATTGTAGCTTTGCTTCTGTGCAAACGAAGTCGCACCTGTAATGTACCGTGGACTTTATGACCTCTAACAAGATTTCCTAAAAAGCTGATCGATTAAACATGCGTACAGTATGACCAAAACCAGCCCACTGGCATATGTTTTAAAAAAGGACCGACTCATCGTTGTTATCGCACTTCTCATTCTATGTGTTTTGTCCTGGCTGTACATCATTTATCTATACAATCAGATGTATCCGATGAACATGGATGCACTTTTTTTTGCCATGCCCATGACATCAAAGTGGAGTTGGACAGATTTTGTGTTGTTGTTTATAATGTGGTTTGTGATGATGATTGCAATGATGACGCCTTCCGTTACACCCCTCGTTTTGATTTTTACTCTGATCAACCGCAAACGCCAACAGGGGCAAAACCCTTTTGTGCCTTCCGTTTATTTGCTAAGTGGTTATTTTCTCATATGGGCAGCTTTTAGTTTGCTCGCTACGCTCCTGCAATGGTCATTGCAGCAGGTTTCACTACTCAATCCGGAAATGGTAACTACAAATAAAATTCTCGGCGGTAGCATTTTAATTTTCGCAGGAGTGTTTCAATTTACATCCTTAAAAAATACATGTTTACGCACTTGCCAAACTCCAATCAGTTTTATTCATCAACATTGGAAAGAGGGCAAAAGCGGCGCCTTGCGGATGGGAATTAAAAACGGTATTTATTGCCTTGGTTGTTGTTGGATTTTAATGCTCCTGCTTTTTGTTTCCGGCATCATGAACATCCTTTGGATTGCCATTATATCCTTGTTTGTTCTGACCGAAAAGGTTTTATCATCCGTAAAAATCATTTCCGTGATTGCAGGTATTGCACTCGTTGCCTACGGTATCATTATTTTATTGCAATAACCTGTGATGGTGAACAGCAAGTGACTCGATCGAACCCAAAAATGCCCTGTCTCGTCGAGCTGTTGAACGTTGTGCGTTATTATAAAAGTCAGATAATAAAATGAAAGTCGCATTTCGCACAAAATATGGTTCAGCAGAGGTTTTAAGCATAAAAGAGGTTGATATACCCACTCCAAAGGACAATGAGGTCCTGGTAAAAGTTTATGCGGCCACCGTAAACAGAAGCGATTGTCATTTACTTACAGGTAAGCCGCTTCTTATGAGACTTTTCACGGGACTATTCAAACCAAAACTATCAATTACAGGGACAGACTTTGCCGGACAAATTGAAGCAACAGGAAAAAATGTCACGTCTTTTAAAACCGGCGATAGGGTGATGGGTTTTAGTGGAGGCTTGATCGGAATCCGATCTCATGCACAATATCTGCTATTGCCGGAAACCAAAGCAATAAAAAATGTAGTCAACATTCCTGACACGCTGAAGTATGAAGAAGCAGCGGCTTGTTTGGAAGGAGCATTCTACGCGTCCGGCGTCACCCTGTTGGATCTAAAGGCCGGGCAAAAAGCACTGGTTTATGGTGCTACAGGCGCCATTGGCTCCTCCTATGTTCAGTTTTTAAAGCTTTACGGTGTCTATATTACAGCGGTATGCAGAGGTGACCACGGCGAATTGATAAGATCATTAGGCGCTGATAAAGTAATTGATTATGAAAAGAATGATTTTACAAAAGATGATGAGAGGTATGATTTTGTTCTTGATGCTATAGGCAGAAGTAGTTTTGCCAGGTGTAAACACCTTTTGAAGAAGAAGGGAATTTATATGTCGTCAGGCGGAATGGAAAATCTGTTTCTGCTATTCATTACTCCATTATTTGGCGGCAAAAAAGTCGCGTTTAAATCTTTTAGAAGCATTAAAGAAGGTTTGAGTTTTATTAAAGGCTTGATTGAAAAAGAAAACTTCAGACCGGTTATCGACAGAAAGTATCCCATTGACAAAATAGCCGAGGCATTTACGTACGTGGCAACAGGACAAAAAATAGGGAATGTTATAATTACAATGGATGTTTAACTATTTTGCGGTGTTGAGACGGATAAAGCCCGGCAAAGTTCTTAATTTCATCGACAAAATATCCCGGTAGCCATTCGAGAAAATGAAAACAATTGGTTTTTTATTGGCTTTGCTAACTTGTCAGTTTTCTCATGGACAAGAAGAAGAAAACCGAAACTTACTGTTTGATTCATCAGATCTTAAAATCATTCAGAAAGCCGATTCGATATTATCGGACTCATTAAAATGGAATAAGCAGGATGATAGAGAGTGCGCGGACGACATTGCAAGCGGAGATTATAGTCTTTATTGTGCCCTTTATAAAGCCTCCATTGAGATAGCGGGAAAATATGTGCATCGAAGAGCAGCGATGCAAATTGTAAGATTTACTTTGGAAAAATATGAAAATGGCAGAGTGAAGGATCATCGCTTTATGGATTGGAATAATCACCCTGACACCACATTTAGCGAAATAAAAAGGGTATTACAAGAGTCCATCGATATAGTTAAAAAGCAACTGATGAAAAGTAAGGGATAATGAACATGGAACAAGGAATAATGAAGGATTAATCCGGAAACTTCATAATTCTGCATTCCCTGATCCTTGTTCGAACAAATCTTAGTTGCTTGACCAATTGTTGGCGCGCCAATAAAATAGGGACAGTATTTATTTTTGACAATTTGAAAATTTACTGATAAATAGAATACTTGAGCGTTGTGCGGCATCTTATAAATCTTTAAAATGGACACAAACAATTCGAAACCGAATATTCAAGTTGATCAAAGGATCTTTTTCAGAGCATTAGGAACGACCTATAAAGTATTAAGCAAGTCCGTGAATGGTTCCGCTGCTGTAGTTGAACACACAGTAGAACCAAAAAGCATTGGCGCACCAATGCATAAGCATACTTACGAGGATGAAATATCGCATGTATTAGAAGGCGAACTTTCAGTTATTCAGGAAGGAAGAGTGCAAACTGCGCAGCCCCGAGACTATATTGTCAAGCCGCGAGGAATGTTTCATACATTCTGGAACGCAACTACAGAAAGGATAAGATTTATAGAGATTATTTCACCTGGCAATTTTGAATACTATTTTGCTGAACTAGCTCCTTTTTTAGAAGCGGGGAAACCTCCGCAAATGGATAAGGTTAGAGAAACCGGGGCGAAATATGGATTGATCGTGGATCCAACTGCTGCCGAAGAAATAATTAAAAGATACGGTTTGAACCCACTTGGATAGCAACCATGATATCGAGTCGCAAACGTTAGCGGTTATTGTTTAGACATCTCGAATGACACTAAGTGCAATCAAAACCAATCTGCAGGAAATTCTGCCATTGAGAAACCTGTTCTTGCAGGAAAATAATTTTCAGATCAGGTATAATGCCCAGCATGAACGTGGATGGTCAGACAGCTATCTTATAACGCATGATGAAGAAAAAATTGGCTACGGATCTATATCAGGAAAAGAAAACATTGGCGACAGGGACGCCATTTTTGAATTTTATATAATTCCTTCCTTCAGAAATTTAGCGCCCCTTGCTTTTTCAAAATTGGTTCATGCTTCAAGGGTACCTTTTATTATATGCCAAAGTAATGATTTGTTGCTTTTGTCCTTATTATTTCAATTTGGACAAAACATAAATGCAGATACAGTTTTATTAGAGGAAGACTTCACATCTTCCCTGTACATCGATAGCGTCATTTTTAGGAAGCGTAATGACAAGGATATTGTTTTTGAACATAAAGCAGAGCCTGTGGGCACTTATGTGTTAGAATTCAATAGCGAAGTTGTGGCAACTGGTGGATTTTTCCTGCATTATAACATGCCCTTCGCCGATTTATATATGGAAGTTAGAGAAGATTGCCGGAGAAAAGGATTTGGAAGTTTTCTGATTCAGGAAATAAAAAAGCAATGTTATCTTGCTGGCAGGGTTCCTGCAGCCCGTACCGGTTTAGACAATATTGCGTCGAGAGCAACCCTGATAAAAGTAGGTTTCAAAGTTGCTGGCTTTATGCTCTCAGGAACTATTAGGCCATAAGCGATCACAGTTGAAAACTTCATGATTTTGTCACGCCAATTTCCATATCGTTTTCGGGTTCTTGGCCTTCTCTTCTTTTTACTTATTATTACCTATCTCGATAGAAATTGCATTGGCATTTTAGGTACAAGAATAAAAGCGGAATTTCATTTAAGTAACGAAGAGTTTGGCTGGGTAATGGGTGCCTTTGCATTGGCCTATGCTTTATTTGAAATTCCATCAGGTATTTTGGGAGACCGTATAGGACAACGTGCGGTTTTTATTCGTATCGTACTATGGTGGTCATTGTTTACTGCATTAACAGGTTTGACAACTGGACTTATTTCTTTAATCATTGTTCGCTTTCTTTTTGGAATGGGCGAAGCAGGAGTATTTCCGACTACCAGCGCCGTCATCTCACGATGGTTTCCTCAAAGTGAAACAGCAAAAAGCCTTTCCCCAATAATAATCGGACAGAATGCAGGATCAGCAATTGCTCCGCTTTTAATAGTTTCTTTGGCCAGCAACTACGGCTGGCGTTCTGCTTTTTTTGTCAGCGGTGTAATAGGACTGTTTTGGGTCGGTACATGCTATGCCTGGTTTAGAAATCACCCGTCAGAAATGAAAGGCATTAGCGAGAAGGAAAAGCACTACATCGATCAGAATCGCAGATTTAATACGCATTCTCATGCCTTTCGCTTCAATTCTGTACTCAAAAGCCGAAGTCTCATAGTCCTATCTTTTATTCATTTTTGTGCTAATTGGGGTTTTTATTTTTTTATTGCCTGGCTTCCTATCTACCTTCTTGAAGGAAGACATTTTTCTGAACATGATATGAAAATAGTAACGGCTTTTGTATTTGTGTCAGGGCTGATTGGCATTTCGTTGAGCGGTTTTTTGTCCGATTGGTTGGTAAGAAAAAAAGGACTTCTGTTTGGCAGAAGGTTTTTTGGAGTCACTGTGCTTGGGGCTACAGCAATAGGATTGTTTGTAACAGGCTTAACGTCTAACAATTCAGTTGTTGTAGCAAGCCTTGTTATTGCTTACTTCTTTTTTCCTGTTAATGGCATCACCAATTTTTCAGTTTGCATAGACATAGGTGGAAACAGCGTAGGCACTGTTGCCGGTGTTATGAATTTTTGCGGACAAATGGGAGCTTTTGTTATGCTGATGATGTTTGGAAAATTAGCTGATTTAACGCACAGCCACAATCTTCCCGTTATTGTAGTTGCTTGCGTGTTGTTGGTCGGATGTATTCTCTGGTTTTTCGTTGACCCGAGAAAGCGATTGGCGAATGAGTAGAAATCTGACTTCGGCGTTTGCAAGTGCTTGTTCCTGCTTCCTTTAGTAATAGTTGTTCCTCTGTCGATGCATTTTTTCTATTTAAGAATAATGCAACACCGACCAGAATTTGCTGATAAAATTCTGCAACCTTTTCTAAATAATGCATTCTACTTATGAACCCTCTTAAAAAGTACAAAAATGACTCGACTAAAAGCCTGTTTTTTATGCCTTACCATATTTAATACTTCTAATTTGTTTTCGCAGGATTCCTTAGAAATTAGGGTAGAGCAATATGTGATGCAGCAAATGCGTAGTTCTTTTACACCAGGTGTTGCAGTAGGAGTTGTTAGGAAGGGGAAAGTATTATTAGCCAGAGGATATGGTTTAGCAAACGTAGAATTAGCGGTCTTTACGGATGCCAATTCTGTATTCCAGCTTCTCTCTATTAGCAAACAATTTATTGCCGCAGCCATTATATTGCTGGCAGAAAAGGGAAAAATTTCCTTTGATGAATCCATAACCAGGTATTTGCCTGATGTGCCGCCTTTATGGGAAAGAATTACAATTCGACATCTGTTGAATCATACGTCAGGTATTATGGACTTAACAGATATTCATCCATTTTTCGAACAAATAAGAGAAGACGCTACGCCGCAACAATTACTGGCACCGGTTTATAAAGAACAGTTGCTATTTCCTGCCGGTACACAATGGCGTTATTCTAATTCTAATTATTTTCTACTCGGACTTATAATTGAGAAAATAAGCGATAAAAAACTACAGGATTTTTTAAAAGAAAATATATTTCAGCCATTACGAATGACGGCAACGAGGATGAATGACGCAACAGATGTAATTCCGTACAGAGTCAGCGGATATAATTGGATAAGTGAAGATGCTGAAAAAATGCCTGCAATGATTTCCGGTTACCACGGAATAAAAAACGTTTTACAAAACGCTATCTATATTAGTCCGACACGGGTTTGGGCAGCGGGTGGTATTGTATCCTCAATTAATGATTTGATTAAATGGGATTCGGCATTGCATAATAATTTACTGCTAAAAGAGGAGTCTTATCTGCAAATGATAACACCTGGAAAATTATCCAGCAACGTCGAAACAAATTACGGTTTTGGAAACGAATTATTTGAGATACATGGACATAAGATTGCCGGACACCAGGGCGGAGGCATAGCATTTAATACCGCATTTCTTCAATTCATAAATGATGATGTGACAGTGATTGTGTTGGGAAACCAGACAACTTGTCCAAGCAAACAAATGGCTATACATATTGCTTCTTTTCTTATTCCTGACTTAGACTATTCTGCCATTTTTAACAAGAATATAAAAGAGTCAAAAAAAATAACCGAGCTTTTTAAAAGCGTTCTTATGAATGCAAAAAACGGTAAAGTTCAATTCGATCTTTTTGCTTCAGAATCACAAGAGACAGCCAAATTCATTTCACGGGCAGGACCCGATTTCTTAAATTCAAAGGGAGAATTAAAATCAGTGAAATTAGTTGACGAAAAGTTTGAAAAGGGTAAGCATACTTATACTTATCAAACAATCTTTGAAAAGGCGACATTAATTTGGCAATTTGAGTTAAATACTGATAATAAAATTCTCAATTTAAGCCCTGTTGAACAATAGTTCTTATATTAAGATTAGACGTGATAGAAAACACGAACGCGCAACTTGGATTGCCTGGCGGGACTACCCCGGTATTTTCGTAATGCTTGAACGTTATGCGATAGCATTTGAGCAAGCCTTTCCACCCCATCATGTAACTGTTATTTTCCTATAATTAGGGTTTGACTACCTTGTACAGGTAAAATATTTATTATGAAATGTATCACATTTTTGTTCGGCTTGCTGCTGTGCGTACTTTTCGGAACAAAAGCATCTGCTCATCCGGGTTCTGGCATTGTGGTAGATAAATTTGGAAACGTCTTCTTTACCGATACGGGCAAAGGCGTTTGGAAAATTGATACGCAAGGTAACGTTACATATATACTCGCATCCAAATTTCACTGGATGGCCATTGATTCTATTGGACAGTTTGCAGAATCACCGAAAAACTTTGGGCAATTTTTTGAAAGAGTAACGGCTCAAGATTCCAAACCTGCTCTTATCATGTGTTCCGACTTTCCTCTTGTTGTCAACAAGGACGGAAATATTTACTATGCAGATACCCGGCACAATTCCGCAAGAATTGTTAGAAGATCACCTGATGGTAAAGAATCAGTATTAGCGAGCGACAAGATATTTGAGTTTATCAACGGCATCACCGCAGGACAGGACGGGACCATATATATAACCGAGGCGAGCAATGCTAACGCTAACACAATCCGAAAAATTACCATGAAAGGAGAAATGTCAATCATTGCAACATTTGATGGCACCAAAGGCAGTGATTCGCCATTGGAAACGGTGCCCTCGTATTGCAGGGGATTGGCTATTGATGCACAGGGATTCCTTTACCTAGCTGCAACCGGTAGCCGGAGTGTCTTAAAGATTTCGCCCCAAGGTGTAATTAGCACCATTCTGCAAGAAGCGAACCCCTGGACACCTACAGGTGTTACGGTGTTCAATGGTGAAGTGTACATATTAGAGTGGCACGACGTTGCGGCTGCTCTTTCGGAGGTCCGCGCGGCGTATATACCAAGAGTTCGGAAAATCGGGAGTGATGGAAAAGTTACTACATTAACGACTATTTCCCGCTAATTGAATGTCTGGGCACGGCTCGCGGATTAATGCAATTATATTTGTCGGGCGGCCCTGCGCTCCGCTCTGCGACAGCCATAGCTTTAGCGAAGGCTGCAACGCTGCGGGACGTAGTCGACAAGCTCTGAGCGTCGGCTGTAATGTTGTGTGAAAACCACTGTTCGGTAGGCAAGGCTCTTGTTAAACTTTCAAACGTGTATGAGAACCATATTAATAGTTGGTGCAAGTAAAGGCCTCGGGAACTCTCTTGTTGCCGGTATATGCAAGACAGGCGATAACGTTTATATGGTCTCAAGATCTGAACCCCTAAACCTGAAAGACGCTACGGAATACAATAAGATATGGGTTGAAGCCGATCTTTCTACCCAGCAGAGAGTTGATGTAATTCTAAATACGATCGCGAGCACACCTATTGATGTAATAATATTCAATGCAGGTATTTGGGAAAGTACTCCCTTTGAAAAGGTAATGAGAGAAGAAGTATTGTCGATTATTAACGTAAACTTAACCTCGACCATATTGCTCCTGAAAGACTTACTTCCAAACGTAAGGGCGGGAAACTTGAAGAAAGTGATATTTATTGGTTCTACCTGTGGCCTGGAAAATGAAGGAAGTGATGCGATTGTATACTGTGCGACAAAGTTTGGAATCAGAGGAGTAACTCATGCTTTGCGAGAGTATCTGAGAAGAGATGATGTTGGTGTTTCCTGCATTTCGCCAGGCTCAGTAGCAAGTGATATTAGATATTTAGACGGAACTGAAAAAGCATTGAGCAAATATTCCAGATCACGAATACCGGTATCGGATATCGTCAACCTTGTAAACCTGATCATTACCACATCCACCGCAACTTGTATCAAAGAGATTCATTTACCGGCAATGAAAGACACAGACGTATGATCTTTTGGGTAAAATCAGTTTAAGAGCGGACGGCTCACAACAAAAAGTCAATGACAATGGAGAAAGAAAAGATTTCTGGGTGCTCAGAAGAATATATAGCAAAAAGCAAATCAGGAGAATTGGCATGCAAACTGACAACACCCGAACTGCAAAACCGAAAGGCGATAGTAATTGCAAGCTTGAAACAACAAGTGGTTGACAGGAAAGAACTCAAAGACGGATATGCTTTTAAGTTTGCAGGGACGGATAAAGTTGTTGACGAGCTTATCGAATTTGTAAAAACTGAAAGGGAATGCTGCGACTTTTTCACTTTCAATCTTTCAATCAGTGGCGACAAAATGGAAGCATGGCTTCAACTTACTGGTGTTGATGGAGTAAAAGATTTTATTACAGCAGAACTTGGACTTTAAAAAATATTCATCAATGACAGACGAAGAACAAATTCGCCAGTTGATTGAAAACTGGACTGCAGCGGTTAAAAATAAAGACATTGACAAGATACTCGCACATCACTCTGACGATCTCATAATGTTTGACGTGCCGCCTCCATTTCAATCAATCGGAATTGATGCTTATAGAAAAACGTGGGACACATTTTTCAAATACACAAAACCTGGTGTGTTTGACATTCAGAAATTAGAAATCATTGCGGATGCCAATGTCGCATTTTGCATTGCAACAATGAGATGTGAAGACAGTTCAGGCGGAAAGGGTTTTGAGCCGCTTGACTTTAGGTTGACAATTGGTCTGAAGAAGATCAATAATCAATGGACGATAGTTCACGAACATCACTCAATACCCTCAACATGACAAAGGGAGCAACCCATCCCCCCGCGAAATGTTTTGTTCGAACTTCAGACATACTCTGCATGGACTGAGTATCCCCGCGCCGGCTAGTTACTCGGTCAACCCCTAATTTAGCACTATGAAACTGCTGATCATCCGTTTTTCTTCCATTGGCGATATTGTGCTGACGACGCCGGTGATCCGCTGCCTGAAGCAACAGTTGCCACAAACGGAGATACATTTCCTTACGAAAGAAAAATTCAAAAGTGTAACCGAACACAATCCTTATATCGACAAGTTTTTTTATTACCGCGATAATTTAAATGAACTGAAAAAGCAATTGAAGCAGGAGCGGTATGATTATATCATTGATCTCCATAAAAATATCCGGTCTTATGCGATAAGATGGTCACTGCGATGCAAAACATTTTCATATCGCAAGCTAAGCATTCAAAAATTTTTGCTGACTAAATTCGGAATAGATCGTATGCCCGGCATACACATTGTAACCCGCAACTTAGATACAGTGAAACCGCTTGGAGTAGTGGATGATGGCAATGGTCTTGATTATTTTATCGGAGTAAATGATGAAGTAAATACGCGTGAGTTGCCAGCCTCTCACGCCAGCGGTTATATAGCATTAGTGATTGGCGCGTCTTACTACACCAAGAAGTTACCTGTACATAAATTGAAAGAGCTTTGCGCAGGCATAGCCTATCCGATAATTCTTATTGGCGGTAAAGAAGATATAGCCGAAGGGAAAGAAATTTCTTCTTCGGATCCGGAAAAAATTTTTAATGCCTGCGACCTGTTCACACTCAACCAGTCGGCCGATCTTGTACGAAAAGCAAAGCTGGTCATATCGCACGATACAGGTCTTCAGTACATTGCCTGTGCTTTTAATAAACCTGTGTTGGCCATATGGGGAGGAACATCCCCAAAATTGGATGTGGAACCATACTATGGCAGGGTATCAAAGGAAAGATCCACATTCCTGTACAAAAATTTTTTGGTTGAAGGACTGAGCTGCCAGCCCTGTTCCAACTTCGGAAGCCGTACTT
>JGI24806J26614_1000518_pt1 | contig 12081 bp, 14 predicted proteins | sample Kansoi200umMDA_FD_26614 | JGI IMG/M metagenome (IMG submission 26614)
TTTTTTTGGTATTTATTGTTTGAAAGAAAGACTAATTAAATGAAATACAAAATGCGCTATGCAAGTGAGCAACCGTTAATCTTATTTCTGTTATTGATTTCAGGCTGCTGATAACGTTGAAAAATGGGTTGCTAAAATTTATTGGAAAACAACAATAAACGAAACGAAAATATGAAACGATTTGAAAAACAGGTGGCTGTTATTTCCGGAAGTCTGCCGGCATTGTGGGACCAACCAACACTAAAACCCCCAACTACCTACAGGAAGCATTTGCTGGTTTCTTAGCTCAATCATCTCTGCCATAAAGTCGTCGAAAGATTGGTTTCCATTCAGCTCATCGTGCATTTCCTTTTGGCCATTAAATACTCCTTTTCTTTTATTGATTTTTATATCTAATGTTTGAGGTGAAATGATAGTGTCTTTGAAATGCTGCATATCAAAATTCTATCGAATCAATGGATTTCTTATGTAATTTAGAATTAAAGTAACGGATTTTAAACCCTCTTAATTTTATATTAATAAGGTAATTTGTGTCGCGAGCATGGCGCGATGGGATAAAAAATAAAAAGGTTTCAATCTCTTGAAACCCTTTACCATCTTCAGTGACCGCGTTAGGATTCAAACCTAAAACCTTCTGATCCGTAGTCAGATGCTCTATTCAATTGAGCTACGCAGCCATTTATATTAGCTTGCAAACTGTTGACTTACAAAGCCAATAAAGCGGCAAAAATAATAAAATTCCGGCAACAAATTCTTTTGAGCATTTTTGTAACAAACTTTTAAAATGAAGATACAGCTTTGGTCGATTGGCAAGGCTCACGAACCATATGTAAAGGCTGGAATTGACTTGTTTACCAAACGTATCGCTCATTATTTTGCAGTGGAGTGGCAACTGATCCCCCCACCCAAACATACAGCCTTGTTACGTGTTGATGAGCTTAAAAAAGCGGAAGCCGATAGTATAATGCGTTTATTAATGCCTGGAGATATCATGGTAGTACTTGATGAGAAAGGAAAACAACTGTCGTGTGAACAATTGGCGGCCTTTATTCAACAAAAGGCAAATGACAGCTGCCGGAACCTCATTTTTTTAATCGGCGGAGCCTATGGCCTTGATGAAAGTATAATAAAAAGAGCTAATGTAAAATGGAGTTTATCAACCCTTGTTTTTCCGCATCAATTAGTAAGGTTAATTTTGGCAGAGCAGATCTACCGGGCATGCACAATTATAAGAAATGAAAAATATCATCATTGTTAGTTAATGCTTATGTTTGAAAAATATTTTTACCTCAAATGATCAAATGATATCTATAACGCTCCTCATAATTATCACCACCGTAGTAATTTCAGTAATTGGTTTCAGCAGGCAGCAGGCAATGGACAATTTGATTTTCAACCCCCCGGTTATTGTAGAAAAAAATCAATACTACCGGTTTGTAACTTGTGGATTTATTCATGCAAATATTCCTCACCTGGTTTTGAATATGTATGCTTTGTATCTATTTGGAGAGGGACAAACAAAAGAGGGAACAGAGTACCTTTTTTTAGCCACTTTTGGTGAAAAAGGAAAATTATTATACCTGTTAATGTACCTGCTCGCATTGCCCGTATGCCTCATCCCTACTTTCAATAAAAATAAGGCCAATTATGCGTACAGAAGTTTGGGGGCATCAGGTGCTGTTTCTGCAATTGTTTTTGCCTATATATTATTTGAACCATTAAGAGGTGTTGGATTAATATTTATTCCTGTTTTTATCCCTGGTTTTTTATTTGGCATTTTATACCTGGTAATTTCATACTACCTGGATAGAAGGGGAGGTAGTAATATCAACCATTCGGCACATATTTGGGGAGCCTTGTTTGGAATTGTTTTCGTTATAATAGCATGCAAATTATTTTCAACTTTCCCGGTGTTGGAAAATTTTTTAGAGTCCGTAAAAAACCTGGATATCAAGAAAATATTTACAACCTATTAAATAAAAGAACGTTTTGGGTTTTTGCAGTTATTTTAAAGCGGTTGTCAATTCTCTTTCCAACAATCCATATTATTTTTTTATTCATCTCAATAACCCAGGTATTCTCTTTTTCAATCGATGACATTTTCTGGTCGATAAAAAAACGGCTGAGTTTTTTCTTCTTATTCATGCCGAGGGGATAGAAATAATCGCCTTGTTTCCATTTTCTTAGTAACAGGGGAAATTCAATTTCATCTGCATCAAGTGTGGCACTGTTGTCACTGGTGGATAGTTGATGGTTGAGGGCTGACCCTTTTTTAATGGTCAATTGCCCATTGGAAAATTGTACCACGTTATCTTTTTCCCCGATTAAAATATTTTGCGCTAACGACGTATTATTTGGCGTTATGATAAGCCAGTTCCGGTTCCTGATTATTTTATGAGAAGAGGACTGCAGGTATTTCCCGGTTTCGCTGCTGAGCAGGTTTATTGCTTCGCCGGTTTGGTGCGAGGTGAAATTGAAATCTTTTATAATCTCATAAACCAGGGTAAACAGCGGTTTTGATTTTAATAATTTTAAAACCGGGATATGAATTTCTTCTCCCTTATACTCCAGTAATTTTTTTTTATAATTGGTAACAGATTGCTGGTAAAGCATTTCAATTTCTTTAAACCGCTGAAGATTGCGGTTTAAATTGTCTTCAACTTTTGGATATACCTTTTGGATCGACGGTATAAGCTGGTTTCTAAAATAATTCCGGGTGTATTTATCCGATGAGTTAGAAGAGTCTTCTGCAAAAGCCAGGTTATTCTCTTTCGCAAAATTTATAAGCTCCTGCTTTGTGGCAAATAGCAGCGGTCTCACTATGTTTTCCTGTTTAGTCAAAATTCCCCGTAAACCAGTAATCCCTGTGCCCCTGAAAAAATTCATCAATAATGTTTCGATATTATCATTGGCGTGATGGGCGGTGAGGAGGAGGAGAGCTTGCGGATTTCGGATTTTGAATTGCGGATTGCCGATTTCAGATTTCAGATTTGCGATTGCCGATTGCGGACTGCCGATTGCCGGCTCACTACTAGCCATTGACCATTGACTATTGACCAATTCTTTAAACCACTCATACCTTAACGACCTTGCCGCCTCCTGGATCCCAATGCGGTTTTTAAGAGCATACTTTTCTGTTTCGAAGCTTTTTACAAAAACTTCCACGCCATATTTATTAGATAAGCTTTTTACAAACTGTTCATCTTTGTCACTTTCCTCCCCTCTTAACTGAAAGTTGCAATGTGCAATTCTAAAATCAAAACCGGCCTGGTGGCATAATTCGCACAATACAATTGAATCCACTCCCCCACTCACGGCAATAATTAATTTATCTTTTGGTTGAAAAAGATTTTCAGTTTTAATAAACGATTCAAACGACTTTAACAGATCCATTTAATTAGGGTTGATTGTTAAGTTATTAAATTGTTGAATTGATAAATTGTTGAATTGTTAAATTGTTGAAGGGTTGATGATTTAAGTGTTTTATACTTGAGTGTTGAGTGTTGAATGTTGAGTGTTGAGTGTTTAAAGATTAATTATTGATTATTAATTATTGACTATTTCAAAATCTGAAATCCCAAATCTAAAATCCGAAATTAAATCACTCCACCAGGTCTTCGTATTCCCCCTGCAGCTCATTAAACGAGTGATCATCACCAGCTCTTTTTGCTTCCTGCATTCCCTTTTCATAAATTTTTATTGCCTTGTCCGTCTCACCTGTTCTTACCAGTAATTTCGCCAGGTGATAATAGGAACCGATATAGGTTGGCTCACGAAGCAGTATTTCTACAAAAAGTTTTCTTGCCTCTTCATCGTCACCGAGTTTTATATATTCCAGTGCCAGCGCATGCTGAAGAAAACTATCTTTTTGGGCCGATTTCAGGTATTCTTTTAATTTTTCAATTCTATCCATTTCAACAATAATTTTTTCACTTTTGTAACCAGTGCTTTGTTATTTGTATTATGTTATATATTTTATTACACGATCCGATACCTATCGGATTATAAAACACTAATTACACGAATTACTCTTTTCCTCTAATTCGTGTAACTAGTGCATCAAATCCGGTAACTATCGGTCGTGTTACCATTTTGGTCATTTCATGCTCTACATGGCACTAGTGCAATGTTAAGGGTGTGAATTGTCATTAATTTATGATTGAATTCACCGTGTAACAATCACAATTCACGTTGTAAAGCGTAGCTTAATAATTAAGATAACACTACTATCTTTGCCTCTCTTAAAAAATTAAGCGCATGAAGATACTTGTTTGCATAAGTAAAACACCCGACACTACGGCAAAAATAACCTTCAAAGATAATAATACGAAATTTGCGGAAACGGGAGTACAGTTCATCTTAAACCCATACGACGAATGGTATGCATTGGTTAGAGCCATTGAGTTAAAAGAAGCTGACCCAGGCGTTCAGATTCACCTGGTAAATGTTGGGGGTGCGGACAATGACCCGATTATTCGCAAGGCCCTTGCCCTTGGCGGAGACGAGGCTACCAGGATAAATATTGATAGCGACGATAGTTTTGTTATTGCGTCGCAAATAGCAGAAGTAGCCAGGCAAAATAATTACGATATTGTTTTTACCGGGAAAGAAACTATAGATTATAACGGATCTTCAATTGGCGGAATGGTAGCACAATTATTAGATCTGCCTTATGTTTCCCTCGCTACCAAATTTGTTTTAAATGGAGCTTCAGCCATTGTAAACCGCGAGATTGAAGGTGGCGAAGAAGTAAATGAAGTTCCGCTACCTGTTGTGGTTAGCTGCCAAAAAGGAATGGCCGAACAACGAATACCTAATATGAAAGGAATTATGGGTGCAAGGGCAAAGCCCTTAAAAGTGCTTGATCCTTTTATTGTTGAGCCATTAACCTCCATCATATCATATGAATTGCCGCCTCCAAAAGCAGGGGTAAGGCTGGTTTCACCTGATCATCCTGAAGAACTCGTTAGAATATTACACGAAGAAGCAAAATTGTTTTGAAAGTCACGGCCCTTCTCCTATCCTCTCCCGAAGGGGAAAGATGGAGGAGCCCCTCTCCTAACCTCTCCCCGAAGGGAAAAGATAGAGACAGGTAAGGGCAGACTTCCCGACAAAATTTAATCATCTTACGTAAGTTACGGTCACCAACAATCAAATCACTAAATCTCCAAATCACTAAATCAACAATCCAATGAGCGTTTTAATTTTTTTAGATCAATCTGAGGGGCATGTTAAAAAGAATTCCCTTGAAGCGGTAAGCTATGGGGTTAAAATTGCTGAGATGATTGGTACCGATGCAGAGGGCATAATTTTGGGAAACGTGACTGACGATCTGGCTTCATTGGGTGAATATGGTTTAAAGAAAATTCATGCATTTAAAAATGAAGAATTAAACACCATGGATGCCCAGGTATTTACCAACATTATGGCAGAAGCTGCGGAACGCACTGGCGCAAAAGTGATCGTGTTTTCAAATAATATTAACGGAAAGGCCATCGCGCCACGGCTGTCGGTGAAACTTAAAGCCGGACTGGTTTCAGGCGCTGTATCATTACCCGTGATAGCTGATGGGTTTATAGTTAAAAAAAACGTATTTAGTGGTAAGGCATTTGCAAACGTTCAGGTAAAAACAGGAATAAAAATAATTTCATTAAATCCCAATTCATATAAAATTACAAAAACAGGTGGCACGGCAGAAGTGATTGAACCGGAGATCCCAGCGCAACAGCCGAAAATAAAAGTAACCGCAGTAAACAAAATTGCCGGCGAAATCCCTTTGTCAGAAGCAAGCCTGGTGATAAGCGGAGGCCGTGGACTAAAAGGCCCTGAAAACTGGTACCTGGTTACTGATCTTGCAAAAGTATTAGGTGCGGCAACTGCCTGCAGCCGCGCTGTGGCAGATGTTCACTGGAGACCGCATCACGAGCACGTGGGGCAAACCGGTCTGGCCATTGCGCCTAACTTATACTTTGCTATTGGCATTTCAGGAGCAATACAACATCTTGCAGGCGTAAACAGGAGCAAAGTGATTGTGGTGATAAATAAAGATCCTGAAGCACCGTTCTTTAAAGCGGCTGATTACGGTATCGTAGGCGATGCTTTTGAGGTAATGCCAAAAATAGTTGAAGCGGTAAAGAGAATAAAGGAAGGCTAAGGAAATTGCGAATTGCGAATTTTAAATTGCGAATTGCGAAAATCCGCAATCCACAATCCGCAATCCGCAATCTAAATTATAACTCCCAATATTTTAGGAAGGCTTTTATTTTTATATATTTGCTGTTATCTAATGTAACCCACTAGAAGGAGGATTGGTTTTATGAAAAAAATCGAATTGGAAATAGTTGCCCTTTCACATAGCATTACACAAACGCACTCATATGCTGTAGTACTAGGTGAAGTAAACGGCTTAAGAAGATTACCCATCGTTATAGGTGGGTTTGAAGCCCAGGCAATAGCCGTTGCCCTGGAAAGAATGCAGCCCAGCCGTCCTCTCACACACGACCTGATGAAAAACTTCATGATGGCTTTTAATGTTGACCTGGTTGAGGTAATTATTAACGATCTGCAGGAAGGTATATTTTATTCAAAACTCGTGTGTTCAACAGAAAATGATACGGTTGAAATAGATTCAAGAACATCAGATGCGGTAGCGCTCGCAGTACGGTTTGGATGCCCGATTTTTACTTTTGATAATATTTTAGACAGTGCCGGAATTTTAATGGAAGATGATGAGAAGAAAAAAAAATCCCCGGTTCAACAGGCAGATGCAGGCACAAGAGACGATCTGAAAAAACTATCCCTGCAGGAACTTGATAATTTATTGAATGAGGTACTTGAGCAGGAAGATTATATTAAAGCTATCGCGATTAGGGATGAGATAAAGCAAAGGAAGAAGTAGGGGTTAAATGGTTAAATTGTTAAATGGTTAAAGGTTATATTGTTAAATGGTTAAATTGTTAGATAGTTGCTCTGGTGCGGAATTAAGCGTAAAATCAACACTAAACCTGTTAATCAGTCCAATAAGTAAATGAAACAATAAAGCAATTAAACAATTAAACAATTAAACAATTAAGCAAAAACTCCACCACACACAGGGATCATGATCGCTTTCCCTAATTGCAAAATAAACTTAGGACTAAACATCATCCGGAAAAGGAAGGATAATTATCATGATATTGAAACAGTGTTTTACCCTGTTGATCTTAAGGATGCTCTTGAAATAGTTGCTGCTGAAAATAATAGAAATGAATTCAATCTCACCGGCTTACCGGTGGGCGATGTCGAAAATAATTTATGCCTGCAAGCCTGCGATCTGATAAAGAAGGATTATCCTGAACTTCCTTTTATAAAAATGCACTTGCACAAGTCGATTCCAGTAGGTGCCGGCCTTGGCGGCGGCTCTGCCGATGGCGTTTTTACATTAAAAATACTGAAGGAAAAATTTTTGACGGAGCTGACCATAGGTCAATTAACAAATTATGCATTACAATTGGGAAGTGACTGTCCCTTTTTTTTACACAATGATCCTTGCTTCGCATCAGGCCGCGGAGAAGTCCTGCTTCCTGTTGATATAGATCTTTCTTATTGTAAAATAATACTCGTTAACCCAGGCATTCACATAAATACCAGGTGGGCCTTTGATCAAATAAAACCCGCTGTTCCCCAAAAATCTTCAAGGCAAATTGTTACGCAACCCATAGAAACCTGGAAGGATGAATTAACTAACGATTTTGAAAAACCTGTATTTAAGCATTATCCCCAGGTAAGAAAAATAAAGGAAGACCTGTATAAAAACGGCGCTTTGTATGCGGGCCTTAGTGGCAGTGGATCCACGGTATACGGAATTTTCAACAAAACTTCTACCCTGAAGGTAGAAATTCCCGGCACATATTTCAGCAGGATAATAAATTTGAAATAAAAAATTTACCTTGCAGTAAATTTACAAACGTGTACCACACAATTTGCATATCATTGGTTCTCACAAAAAATCTTGATCTGCTCCATCATTCGGTATAAATATCTCTCTTTCAGCGTGATTGCTGCAATTTAACTTCCGTCTCTTTTTTTTTAATATTTATTACCAAATTATGCAACCATTTGCCATACAAACATCAAAAACGCAGGCGTACATCAATCTTGAAGATCAATATGGCGCCCACAATTATCACTCTCTTCCTGTTGTAATACAAAAAGGAAAGGGAGTTTACGTTTGGGATGTTGATGAAAAAAAATACTATGATTTTCTCAGTGGATACTCTGCCATTAACCAGGGACATTGCCATCCGAAAATAATCCACACACTTATTGAACAGGCGCAAAAATTAACCCTGGCCAGCAGGGCATTTTATACAGACGCCTTAGGTGAATATGAAGAGTTTATAACAGCCTATTTTGGTTACGATAAGGTTTTGCCAATGAATACCGGCGCAGAAGCCATTGAAACGGCTATCAAGCTTTGCCGTAAATGGGGTTACGAAGTAAAAGGGATAGATAAAAATGAGGCAAAAATTATTGTATGTGAAGGAAATTTTCATGGAAGAACAAGCACGATCATTTCGTTCAGCACTGATGCTTCTTCAAGAAAAAATTTTGGCCCTTTTATGCCGGGTTTTGATGTGATCCCATTTAATGATCTTAAAGCCCTGGCGCTGGCCTTATCGCAAAAAAATGTTTGCGGGTTTTTAATGGAGCCTATCCAGGGCGAAGCCGGGGTAGTTGTGCCGGACGAAAATTATTTACGCATGGCTAAACAATATTGCGAACACGCCAATGTACTATTTATTGCAGACGAAATACAAACCGGGTTGGCCCGTACAGGCAAAATGCTTTGCTGCGATCATGAAGGGGTAAGACCGGACATTTTGGTGCTTGGAAAAGCTTTAAGCGGCGGCACTATCCCGGTAAGCGCAGTATTGGCCGACAATGAAATTATGTTGACGATAAAGCCTGGAGAACATGGAAGTACATACGGTGGCAACCCATTAGCCTGCAAAATTGCCATCGCCGCACTCACCATTCTAAGGGAAGAAAAAATGGCTGAAAATGCAGAAGCACTTGGTAACATCTTCAGAAGAGAGTTAGCAGAAATTAATTCCCCATACATTAAAGAAATACGCGGAAAAGGATTGCTGAATGCAATAAGCATACATCACACTGATGAGGAAGCAGCCTGGAGATTATGCTTAACGCTTAAAGAAAATGGATTGCTTGCAAAGCCGACGCACGGTGATAAAATACGTTTGGCCCCCCCTTTAATAATTAATGAAGAACAACTATCAGATGCCCTCCGGATCATAAAAAAAAGCCTGCTCTCTCTTAAATAATCAGAAATGCGTGATGTTCATATTATAATATCTTAAAATATTTTCATTTATTGAACTTTTTAACTATTTTGTGATTGAAGATCAAAGTATTATTAAAGTTCCCGGGAACATTTTAAGATATTCGGATGGTGTAATATTTGCTGTAATTTGCCGTTAATAACGCCCTGGTATAAACATTTAATCAAAAAATGAGCAGAATTTTAGTTGTTGACGATAACGTAGATATACTGCAAATCGTTAAGGTGATTCTTGAAAATTATGGCTATGAAGTGCTGGTAACTCTTAAAGGCGAAGAAGCCTTATCCAGAACTGACATATTCGATCCTCATTTAATTCTTTTGGACGTATTCCTCTCATCAGGGATAGATGGAAGGGATATTTGCCGGGCCTTGAAATCTAATGACAAAACAAAAGATATTCCTATTATTATGTTTTCTGCACAAACTAAAATGGAAGATATTTTCAGATCATGCAAGGCGGATGATTTTATAGCCAAACCGTTTGAAGTAAAAGATCTTCTAAATAAGATACAATTTCATTTGTCTCAAAATCTAAACTGAATGCGGGTTACCTGGTTGCCAGTTACCAGTTGCGGTAACTGGCAACCCGTAACCGGTAACTAATGCACTCCCATCAACACAACCAACACCACGAGCAGCACATGGAAAGTTCTGCTTTACTGAGGGATATTGTAATTGGCATGAGTGATGGCCTTACCGTTCCATTTGCGCTGGCAGCCGGGCTAAGTGGAGCTGTTGATAAAAGCAGCATAATAGTAATTGCCGGAATTGCAGAAATAGCAGCGGGAAGTATTGCCATGGGACTCGGAGGATACCTTGCAGGAAAAACAGAACAGGATCATTATAATAGTGAACTTAAAAGAGAGTATGACGAGGTGGAAAGAGTACCGGAAATGGAAAAAAAAGAAGTAATGGAGTTTTTTGAACAAATAGGTTTAAGTAAAGAGATTCAATATAAAGCCACTGAGGAGATTGCAAAGGATAAAAAGCGATGGGTTGATTTTATGATGAAATATGAACTGGGCCTCCAGGAGCCTGATCCAAAAAGAGCCACCAATAGTGCGTTGAACATTGGCTTATCGTATATCGCAGGAGGGATAATTCCATTAAGCCCCTATTTTTTTATACATAATTCCGCCAGTGCATTAAAAATTTCAGTGATAGCTACCCTGCTTTGCTTATTTGTATTTGGATTTTTTAAGAGTAAAGTTACCGGTGTTGCCGCGATACCGGGAGCCATAAGAGTAACGCTGATAGGTACTTTGGCAGCTGCTGCCGCTTTTGCTTTAGCGAGTCTTTTCTAATATTGCAGCCGGTGTTTTTTATCTTTTGAAATATTTTCGATATTCCATTCAATTTTCTTTTCAAGCTCATGCTGTCTCACCAGGCAATCATGTTTCGAACATATTCTGCAAGAAAATTCCTGGCAGCCATCGGCATGAACAAAAAGCTCAACCGCTTCGCCGTATTTATCTTTTACAATTCCTGCAAGGGCCTCCACTTCGTGGTGCGCTTCATTTACGTTGAGGTACCAGGGAAGGGTTAGATGACAATCCATGTGTATAGTGCTGCCATATTTTATTATGCGAAGATTGTGCAGGTCAATCCAATTTTCACGTCGATGGCTATTAAGGAGATCAACAAGATTGTGAAGCAACGTAATATCTGATTCATCCATTATACCGGCAACCGATGTACGCACAATTTTGTACCCGGTATAAATAATAATGAAAGCAAAAATAAAAGCTACGATGCTATCAAGCCATGTAAGGCCAGTGAGGAATATTAAAAGGAGTCCAACAATTATTCCGAGGGTTGACCACGTATCTGATCTAAGATGCTTACCACTTGCTATTAAGGGTAGTGAATTGTTTTTTTTGCCTGTTTGCAAGCATATTGTTCCTGCAAAATAATTAATCACTGCAGTAACAGCCACTAAAATAATTCCATAGTCCAGCTTTTTAATAGCCTGTGGATGTAACAGGTTTGTTGTAGCCTGGTAAATGATGAGTAGCCCAGCACCGGTTATTAAAGTTCCCTCCACTGCGGCTGAAATAAATTCAATTTTCCCGTGACCATAAGGGTGGTCCTGGTCTTTTGGTTTCGCCGACACATACAAACTATAAATACCTATTATCCCTGCAACAATATTTACTGTGCTTTCTAATGCATCAGTTAAAATAGCCACCGAATGGGTGAGATACCATGCAATCATTTTTATTAAAAACAATATAAACGCTACGGTGGTAATTAATTTCTGTAAGCGAAGATTATGTTGGGATGTCTGCAAAAAATTAAATTATTTGTAAAGATAGGTCGCTATATTAAAAATATCCAGTGCGTAAATTGGAATGGTTTTCCTAATTGTATACTACCTTACAAAAAATATTTGTAATGGTAATCATCTGCAAGTACTAAATTTGGGTATGCGAAAAACGCTGACTATCTTATCGAATTCTCTTAGGTTAACTATGCAGGAATTAAAAGTGAATAAACTGCGTACATCATTATCTCTCATTGGTATTTCATTTGGCATCTTTTGCATTATTGGGGTATTGGCAACAGTAAACAGCCTTGAAAGTAATATTCAAAATGAAATTAAGGGTTTAGGTACCAACACGATTTACATTGATAAATGGGATTATACCGGGGCGTTATTAACGGCAAATTACAGCAAATATTACACCATCCGAATATCTTAAAATGTTCCCGGGAACTTTAATAATACTTTGATCTTC
>JGI24806J26614_1000519_pt1 | contig 12076 bp, 14 predicted proteins | sample Kansoi200umMDA_FD_26614 | JGI IMG/M metagenome (IMG submission 26614)
GTTATGTTACTATTACCAAGCTGTGCAATTTGACCATGTGCTTCAACTATCCAAAAAATAATAGCTATACCTGTAAGAGTTAAGATCATACTTCCAACAATTATGAATAATGACCAATTACACAAAACCTGCAGTATTTGCAACAATCACTCTAGCATTGACAACCGCGGCAATAAGCGTTTCGATAAGTTAAGATCAGAGACCAGAGAATACTAAAATATATTTGTCAATGTTGTGGAATGCAGCTAAGAGGTAGTCCAGCTGAAAGAGAATGTAAAGAAAAAATGAGAGAAGAATTGTAGTATTCTTCTATTCTAACTAACTAGTTAGACTCTTTGCTTGTGCATCTACTGTGTATGTAATAGTGAATGGTACGCCGCCTAGTGTATGGAATGCAACTTGACTAGCTGCAAAGTTCATAGAACCAGCATTATAACTTGGTACTGTTCCAGCCCCATTAGTTTGTAATAGCAATGAGATTGCAGATTCTCCTTGAGCAAATGGTGCTGTCACTGGCTTACCATGGGCTTGATCTGGTTGTACACTCGCATCATAATCTTGCAATAGTCTAACTTCAACTGGCTTGTCAGAATATAATCAGATTAAATATGAGTGCACTCTATGCAAAAGGAGTATAACCAAAATGCTACTACCATAGATGAGTTGAACGGCAAATGCCTAATTAACCTAACTGATAGAGACTACTACACAATATGTAGAGATGCGTATCATGGGTATGTACTGCATTGCAAGGATAAGTAATAAGAGTTGAATTCACCGGCCTACCAAGTAAGGTTAATCATATATAAGAATTTCCTTAAACTAACATATAGACGAATGATTTGTCAGAAGTAGCTATTGATTCTGTTTCATGTGATAGTAATAGATTATAGTATTAATCATCTGAATTCACATATACACATATTATATTTCCTTTGCTAACTTATGCGAAATAACAAACATGCTAGGGCCACAATAATCATAGTAACTATAGCAATAGCAGCTGTTGTGACTTCACTATTTGCGGCCACCATGACGATAGCGCCGCGACAAGCTGACGCTTTGTCTATATACGACCCAGACGCTACCAACCCTGACACTTCGGAAGGAAGTATTAACCAACCACTTGAACAAGATGATTACACCACAACAACAACACCAACAGTAAGCTGCGCTATGGACACGATCGAAAGCCTTCAATCTTTCTTATCATGTCTTGGTGCAAAGTAATAACAGATTAAAAATGAAATAGGAATATACGTTAACTCAGATGGCCTAGTTGAATCCTATGTCTATTGATTTTTAAATAATTAGGGAAATGCAACGCTGTCTTCTTTGGTGTCGCTAATTGATTGCAGCATTTTAATCAGTCCCAGCGATTCCAGTTCGATATGATATTCATATACTTCTGCAGATGTAAGACCACCGCTGCGTTGGACCAGTTCTGTATCAACTACATTTGTATTGACATCGTAGTGTGATAGACGACCATCTATTTCCAGACGAAATAATATATCTTGTTCTTATTGCGAATTTAATACTAGACAGATAATGATAGTTATGTTGGCGCTATTTGAATGTTGGATGAATTTTTATTATCTTCATTATCGTTATCTTGATATGCATCTTTATAGGCTCGATAAAATACCTGCTTTAGATTTTCAGCAAGATTACTTGTTTCCTGTATATCATTTAGTTCATTTCTTACCTTAACACTTACACCTAGTGATTCTAGTTCATTTGTCCGCCAATTATCCTTTTGTGGGTTTTCTTGTTGACAAGCCATAATAACATCATCCTTGCCGGCTTCTGTGCTTAATGCTATTTAAAAGATTTAGAAAATGCTTTCATTATCTTTGCCCATGGAGTCACATTGTTTTGACTCATCTTTCTGTCATATGACTTGATAGAAAGAAAAAATAAGGGTCGCTAATATTTGCGAATATTTGCAAATCATGTTCGCTTATAAAAAATCTTATGAGTATTTAGGGACAATAACAGAATATTAGAATTACATAGGTCGCAGTAATATTTTAGTAACCAAACGGCGTCATAGCAAATTATTTCCATTCATCTTCAACCATTCAACTATTTCCACATGAGACTTCTCTTTTCCATAATTGATAAACTGAAATACAACCTCACTGTAAATATTACCAATATTGAAGTATGACGCTAATGCTCTTAGGTTGATACGTTCTAAAATAGGCCTAAAGATAGGAGCATTAGTTGTTATTCAAATTATTTTTATTATCAGCAGTTTTAGTGTACTAGCTTATTATGAATCCCAAGGAACTCATTTAGGAAATTCAATAAATATTGCAGGAAAGAATCGGTTTCTTACCTCCAATCTAATGCTTCAGATATCAGAATATTTTTTGGAAGATAACACTAGTGATGTTTCTAAGATAAACCTGGCAATGAATGAGCTGGAGTCAAATATCTTGGCATTAAGGGAGGGTGGAAAGATTTCAGACATAACTCTAAAACCATTACCATCAGAATTTTTGGATAGTTGGAATACAGTTTATCAGAATTGGGTTTCACTAAAAACAACCTTAATAAATAGTATAATCAAACCAATCGGAAACACCAACTCAGCATCGACAACACCAACACTAGCGGTGATAGACAAAGTTACAAAAACAGCACTAGAAGCAAAAGCGCTATCTTTAGTAGGTTCATCAAATGTATTGGTTACACAGTTAGGAGAGTATGCAAGAAATACTTCACAGAATTTAATGTTTCTACAAATAATTTTTGCAGTTTTAAATATTGTAGTTGCTGTTATTGTGCTTTACATTGTTATGAAGATTTTAAAACCAGTGTTTGCTCTGACAAGTGCAACATCTGAAGTAAGAAAAGGAAACCTGGATATCTCAGTTAAAACAAAAGGCAATGACGAACTATCTGTTTTGACTGAATCTTTCAATTCTATGTTAAGTTCGATAAGAAACCATGTTAAAGAACTAAATGAATTGAAAAATCAACTTCAAAAGACAAACGAAGAACTAAAGAATAAAAATCGGTTAATGGATGAATTTATTAACATAGCCGCCCATGAGCTTAGGACACCTATACAGCCAATATTGGGATTGGCTGGAATTTTACAATCTGAGATAAAGGACCCAGGACAGCGCGAACTACTAGATGTCACACTGAGGAACGCTAAAAGACTACAGAGGCTTACAGAAGATATCCTTGATGTTACAAAGATAGAATGCCATACTTTAGAACTACATACGGAGAAAGTGAACATAAATGAAAAAATACGAAATGTCATAAGAGACGTAAGGAGTCAAATTCATAATCCTGATAAATTAAAAATAGTATTCGCAGAAACAAAACCTCCTATATACGTACGCGCAGATAAGCCAAGAATATACCAGGTTATTGCAAACTTGCTGAGAAATGCTATTAAATTTACTAAAGAAGGAACTATATCTATTAATGCTGATATGAAAAATACTACAGAGGTTACTATTATTGTAAAGGATACCGGAGCAGGTATACATCCGGAAATTCTACCAAGGCTATTTACAAAATTTGCTACAAAGTCTAGTATGGGAACAGGACTGGGACTCTATATTTCCAAAGTCATAGTAGAAGCTCATGCTGGTAGAATATGGGCTGAAAATAATTCAGATGGCAAGGGAGCTACTTTTGCGTTCACACTGCCTTCGTATTATCGATATTTGCTAATTAGATGGGGATATAAACAGCATATAATAACCATAGCTAGTTAGTAATATGCCACCTGAACAGGCAATAAATCTTCAAGTTGTACTAAGTATATTAGTATATTGCATCCCACTACTTCCTTACTAGAACTACCTTGAATCCAAATCAACCTACATCCACGCTTCATACATAAGCTGATTATCCTATAAATTACAAAATATAGTGGCATCGTCTAGTTTCCTGTGCTGAAAAATAACATCAATTATGAATAAACTTTCTAGCTAGACCTTAAGCACTACTATAGCATCTTATAAGGATATAATTTTTCTAACAAAAAAGCTGAGCGAGTGTTTAGGAAGACCAGCCCTTCTATTAGCCGCCAGCAGTACACCATCTGCATGACAGGCCCATAAGAGGAAGGGCGCTTATTAGTCCAATTCCTATAAACATTCCAATCACACACAAGTTGAATTTTGTTATTTTGAACATGTGTACCTCTATTTTTCCCTGTCAAACTATTACTACTATTCTCAGCTATGGTCATAAGGGATTAGCATTCCTTATGATATATTAGCATTCCTTATGATATATTAGCAATCTCGTGAGTGAAAGATAATCTGCGAAAGATGAGTGTGCTGCAGCATGGAAATAATAGATTCTATTGCTTGGGTAACATTAGGCTTCCTGCCTATGTTTGGTTCTATGGAAGTAGCTTGGAGACTTAGCAAGAAAAGAAGATTGGAGAGAACAATAGGCAAGAAAAAGGAGCCAATGAGTGTTGCAATACACTAGTAGTATTCATGCACTTCAAGAGCTGCTCACTATAGGACCGCCTACTGACAAAGAACAAGGTGGCAAGGGCATACATTGCAAAATAACAAGAACACCACAAAGTATTACTTATATGAGAAATGGACTTGAATACTGCTTTATTGAAGTTACCTGTGACGATGGGGCTCAATATGGAATACAGACTTATGGAGAAGAAGCAAAAGAACTATACAAAGAAGCACATAGATGCTTTATGTGTGGCAATACCCCTACAGAGCCTAAGAAATCCAATATAGTAGAAGAAATAATCGATGGGACACGGTACAGTTTTGATAGCAATGGTTGTGCACTAGCATTCAGAAAGCTTAGCAGCGTACTAGGTGAGATTTTATACTGAAACCACAACTGAGTTGCCTTCAGGATTTAAAGAAGATGATGACCCAAAGAACAGAATTTTAATTCGTTTGCAGTTCGTTTACAATCCCTATAGTAGATCAAGATTGCACCTTGCGCTATAATAAAAGTAAAAGAAAGGTAAGACATTTACTCCGATACTAAAGGTACTTGTCATGAACTGACATATAGTCTGTCCTGATATCTTTCACGAATTTACTTAGGTGTTGCAACCTTTCTGTCATAATCGTCTATCCCCCAAAAATACCTTTGAAAAAATTTAACAAATAATACACTTGGGACACCTTCTGATTCAAAGAAATAGAGATTAAAGAGCTTTGAAACCTGCACTTTATCGTATTTGTTAACTAAAGTATGTTTGATAAAAGCACATACCATGGATTTCCATTGAATTAAAGCAATCTGGGCCTGAACTTTGTAACAAAATCAAGGTTACTTCTTAGCCGGGTCTTAAGATAGTCTAACGGAGATGATGATAATCTAGACGGCTAATTTTGTTTGATATTTTTATCAGTATTTATAGCATTCGATGTAATATTTATTGTAATTTACATCAATATTGTGATAAACTTATTTGTATGCATTGTAAAAGCATAAAATCTAAATCCAAGAAAAGGTTTATCTCATCAATAGGCTTTGAATGTCAGGCCCCCTCATACTACTAACAACAGCAATAGTACTATTCCTACTGAGAGAAGTGAGGTATTATATGGTACTGAAAATGCAAAGAATCTTCTGTTACAGATAGCATCACAAGCAAAGAGGAGAATTGATGTCTGTGATGATTATACAATTCCGTCTGTAAATATACCTGCTGAACTATTCAAGAGACTATTATCGCAAGCTAAAAGTGGACAAATAAGATTCAGATATCTCACTGAGATTACTAAAGGTAATATTGAATACTGCAAACAAATTATGGAGATTGCAGAAGTTCGCCATTTGTATGGAATTAAGGCTAATTTTGGAGTAAGTGACACGGAATATACATCTACCGCTGTTATGCAGCAAGTCCATGCAATACCAGAAGTTATTTACAGCAACGTCGAAAAGATTGTAGAACAGCAGCAATATCTCTTTGAAACTTTATGGAGTAAAGCCATATCATCTGAGCAGAGAATAAGAGAAATTGAAGAAGGAATTATCCCTTATGAAACAAGAATAATAGAGAACAATCCGGATGATATTGTCAAGCAGATAAGACGCCTTAGTCAGAACTCAAATGAGTTAGCTACTTGTCTGACTTCTGGAGGAATGCAATATAGTTATAACTACTTCTTCGACGTAAAGAAAAAATTATTAGATAAACAAAAGAGAGGAGAACACAAGGGAATAAGATATATCAGCAATATAGACAAAGACAATATTCAATTAGTCAAGAAATATCTGGAATCAGGAATACAAGTAAAGCATGTTAGAAATTTGCCACCTATGAGCTTTGGTGTTTCAGATAAAGAAATAGCTGCAACAATCGAAAAAATGGAAGGGGGTAAGAGAGTAGAAAGTCTATTAGTTAGTAATGAACCTGCCTATGTAAAACATTTTAGCTCAATTTTTGAAGAATTGTGGAAGAATGGAATTGATGCTGCAGATAGAATAAGAGATATTGGAGAAGGAATAGATTTAGCAGATATAGAGATTATTCAAAATCCAAAGGAAGGGATTGCAAGAGCATGGAACATCATAAAATCTGCTAGGGAAGAAATATCAATAATGTTTTCTTCCGCAAATGTTTTGCTTCGTCAGGTGGACATGGGGGCACTACAATTACTAAAGAATATATCAGAGGTACGTGGAGCAAAAGTAAGGCTGTTAATCCCTAGTTATTCTGATGAGCCTACGCTCTCTACAATATTGGAAGAACTGAAATCACAATGTCCTTTAGTAGATGTTAGAAGTATGGACAAAACTCTACAAACCAAGATTACAATAGTTTTATCAGACAGAAAGGAATGTATTATTATTGAACTTAAAGATGATACAAAAGATAGTTCCTATAGCGCAGCAGGCCTGTCGACATACTCTAATAGCAAATCAATTGTCTCTTCTTATGTTTCTATTTTTGAAAGCATATGGAAACAAACAGAACTATATGAACAGTTAAAAGTCCATGATAAGATGCAGAAAGAATTCATTAATGTGGCAGCTCATGAACTTCGAACTCCTATTCAACCTATACTTGGATTAAGTGAAGTTCTTCAATCTAAAATAAAAGATAATGAACAACGTGCATTAGTAGATGTTATATCAAGAAATGCAAAAAGACTGCAGCGACTTACAGAAGATATCCTTGATGTTACAAGGATTGAAAGCCAATCATTGAGTTTAAAGAAGGAGACATTCAATTTAAATGAAATAATAATGAGTATTCTTGCAGAGTATGGGAGTCGAACTGGGAGCAAAAATAATGTAAAAATAACATTTGCATCCAAGGATGATTTCACTGTGCAAGGAGATATAGGAAGATTAGGTCAGGTTCTCTCCAACTTTATAGATAATGCAACCAAGTTCACACAAGAAGGCAACATAGATATCTCAGTAGAAAAAATTCAAAATGATAATGTTGTAGTGCTATCTGTGAGGGATACAGGTTCTGGTATAGACCCTGATATAATGCCAAGATTGTTTACAAAATTTACTACAATGTCATCTGTAGGAACAGGTCTTGGACTCTATATCTCAAAAAATATTGTAGAAGCCCATGGTGGAAGAATATGGGCTGAAAACAATTCAAATGGCAAAGGGGCCACATTTTCATTCAGTCTACCTATTTTCAAGACCTAGATAGTTTTTTCGTTCCTATTTTATCAAGATTTAGTTCTTGTAATAGTGAATATGAGAGGCTGCTTATACGAGCGTTTGACAAGTATATCATTGCCTTGCCAATCGAATCAGAGTTACTTTTCTGGAAAGAAAACCGTAAATAAATTTCATTATTTACTGTAGAAATACCATAAGAAACTTTGGACACAATCTGGTTAATGGTACAGAGTATCTTTAGTCTATAAAACATTAATAGCAATTAGGCTCACTATATATGATTATCATGGGCCTTATGAGCCGTTTCTCGAATCTCTTTAAAGCAAAAACAAACACAGTTTTAGATAAACTCGAAAAGCCAGAAGAAATGCTAGACTACTCATTTGAAAAGCAAACAGAATTACTAAATAGATTGCGAAGAGATGTTGCAGAAGTAGTAACAGCTAAAAAACGACTTGAGATGCAAAAGGCAAAACTGGTAGCTAATACTAGTACATTAGATGAACAGGCTCGTCGCGCTCTTGATTCAAATAGGGAAGATTTAGCAAGGTTGGCTATAGAACGCAAAAATGTAGTATTGCAACAGGTAGCTAGTTTAGATAATCAGATAAATGATATTCAGATGCAACAGCAGAAGTTAGAGGACACAGAAAAGCGACTTTCTACCAAGGTTGAAGAATTTAAAACAAGAAAGGAAGTCATTAAAGCTCAATATTCTTCGGCTCAAGCCCAAGTAAGAATAAAGGAAAGCATTACAGGTATCTCAGAAGAGATGAGTGATGTTGGTGTGTCATTAAATAGAGCTGAAGAGAAAGCCCAGAAAATGCAAGCAAAGGCACAGGCATTGGATGAGATGATAGATTCTGGTGTTCTAACAGACTATACTGCGTCATCTGGCAGCATAGGAGGAGACATTGAAGCAGAGCTTGACAAAGTGACACTAAAATCATCTGTTGACGAAGAACTAGAAAAGCTAAAGGCAGAGCACACAAGGAAGAAGAATAAAAACACGAAGAAAGAGCAAGAGCAGGAACTAGGAGAATCAGAGGTAGTGTCCCAATGACCAAGTCGGATGGTTATAGTACTGTTGTAAGGATAATGGGCCAAGGACAGTTTAAAGTCAGTGAGGATACCGTAAAAAAGATAAACGAGGTAGATGATGCAATAGTACAAATCCTTCAAAATGAAAGTAAAACAGATGATCAAGAGTTCAGGACAAAGATTACAAAGATAGTACAAACGATAACATCAGAAGGCCAGAAATTAGATGATAAAGAATTAGTTGAATCAGATATTATAGTCTCTGATACAGATACTTCTATTGATGAAGCAAAGAAGGTATTTCAAGGAGAGGGAATAATTCCAGAATTATAGAAATCAAGATGATTAAAGCTTGACAGGGATATTCCAAATAGGATACCAGCAAGACATTTCTTTTTCAAATGGCAGCTTCTTCTCGTCTGCTAAGGCAGACATTATTTTCAGCTCTTCGCCGTGATTTCTTCGTTTTTGTTGTTCATTAATAGGGACAAAAGGATAAAACTTGTCAAGTTTGTAATTATATATCAAATACTCATTAGTAGTGCCATTGTTTAATTCAAGAACTGAGGCTAGTAATCTATCTGAAAAACCCTTTTCTTCTATAGTGTCACCAATTGATGTAATAACAGCTACATTATCTTCAATTGTTTTGCTTAAAATTATAATCCATAAGTAATCATAAGGATCAACTACGGTACGAAAAGTAAATTCAAAATCCGCCTTACTAGCTTCAAGGAACTTTTCAATTTCTTGCTTCATTTCATTAAACTGTGGGATGTTTGTCCTCTTAATACAAACTGCTGTCATACCTGTACTTTTCAAAGAAAGTTTGGTTTCTAAAGTTATGTATGCTGATGAAAGTGAATTAATAGCATCAAAATCTGCTTCTATCTTCTTAGAAGTATTGCTGCTGCGTTTCCATAACCTGCTAAAGAAACTCATCTCACAAACCTAATTTATCCTCGCTCTCTATACTTAAAAGTAAACTGCCCTGACGTATAGCTCCATCTATAACCTATAAAACTCTTAAGGCCTCATTCTACACCAGATGGAAGAAGAACTAGAAGAATTAGCCGACAAGCTATCTCTAAGAGTTCAAATTGGTCTAGATCAAGCTGAAACAGTGTTAAACCAGGTATCCAAAACAATACTAAGAAAAGCTGATCCAGACAAAGCATCAAAATTATTATCTAAACTACCCCCAGGCATAACAAGCTTAGATCAATGACACAATAGTAATGACGATTGTTGCTGCTTGGGTTCCAATAAACTACATGCTATTTGAGTATATTATATGGATATGGCACTAATGATAGAAGGACACAAAAGAAAAAAGGAATCACTTCTCAACATTATCATCTACTAACCTTTCACTCTTTACTTCTTCTGTAATTGTCTTTCTCTCTTCTGTACGCCTTTTCTTAACAATAACTTCTTCTTTTACATAAGGTTCTTTTTTAACCTCTACTTCCTCTCTTTTTAGCGGAATCTTTATTTCCTCTCTAGTACTAACAGGAGGTTTTAGTTCGCGTTGAGAAGTGGTAGCCTCTGTGGGAGGCCTTCTTTCAATTATTAGTTCTTCGTAGGTCAGAGGTACTTCCACTGTCTTTGTCTCTGTTACAGGTTCTTTTATCAAGGAAGCTTCTTTATATGTAACTTCTCTCTTGGAGACATTTAGCTTTTCCTCAATTAATGGAACACGGGTTGATTCCGATTCAGATTCCTTTTGCTCTGCATCTTCTATATTATTATTTATATTATCATCACCAATAGAAGTCGATAAGGATGGAGGCAAATCACCCAAATACTCGCTTCGCGCATCTTCTTCTGATATCTTAAATCGTAATACAGTGCCATCGTAGCTTTCTACCTTATCTTGAGGAATGTAAAACTTTTCTTTGTTTATCAGTCCTTTTTGTACTAATACATATCTATCTCTAACTTCTTGTACTTCACCTAAGTCTTCGTCATTTTTACCTCTTGCTTCTTTTTTTATTACATCATTCCAGTTTATATCGGGTTGCTCCGTTGACATATAACTATTAAGTGTATTATAGAATTTAATAATTGTATTTTTGAGACTAGTATTTTGAGAGTATAATAATGTATATACATTTCAGTCCATTTTTTTGTCGACTGATTTGTCTGTTGATAGTTATTGTGTCAATTCTTGCTTAAGACCATCAGGATATTCCACTGAAACTTTTTCTTTTTTAATACCTATGTCGATTTTCTTGCTTTCAATAATCCTTCTCTTTCGAATTACAATTTCACCTAATTTTACTTTCCTTTTTCTGACAATTATTTCTTCTCCCCAAATAGGTACTATCTTTTCAGTCTCACTTTTTTCCTGTCCTTCGATCAATGGAATTGCTTCTCCTTTCATACTGAAATTAGAATCGTGATTTTTTTGGTTCAAATCACGTTTTGAACCATTTCTTGATGGCTCAATGGGAGATGAAGGAGGGTAATGATATTCTATATTGTCGTTATCAGAAGCAGAAACACTATGCGCAATTGTGTCCTTTATCCTCGATAAAAGTCCCTCTTCTTCTTTATCATATATCTTGAGCTTTTTGTTGTTAATATATACTTCTTCGTGAGCTACTGGTATTTCGAATTTCTCAGTCCTGGTGGTCATTCTTTTTGCAATTGTCGCTTCATGAATAACAGTCTTCTTTGTTAGATCAAAATCCTCTTCTACAACAGGAATAGTCTGTACAATTTCTGAAGAAGGATAACTTGAATTAGCGGTTGTAAATTGGCTGCTGTCATCAGTTTGGTCTATAGTGCTTCCGTTATCAACAATATTATTCTCTGGCGTACCTTTTTCAATTCTCGCTGTTGGCCTTTTTGTCTTAACCATTTACACAGATACTATGATAGTATGAGACAACATTGCTAATAATAATTTGAGAAATAAGCTCAAATACTAAGCTCGTTATGCAGCAATAGGTTTTTTCGGTTAATTTTGGCTCCTATCTTTATTTATTTTCTATATGCAGACCATGTTTAATAGATTGTTCAGATTCTTTAACCTTCTTTGATAGTGAATCTTTTTTCTCCTCTTCTATCCTGCCTTTAGTTGGTGGTTTGACTATTGGTACAATCAATTATTTTTGGAGATTCAATCCCCATAAGATATTTCTTTCCATTTAGATTATTGGTTTGTTGTTTTGATTTTGTTGTCATTGTTCTCATCAGATGTGCCCATTATTCTTACATTAGATTTGATCCTTTATAAAATAGACACAACATAACACCTATTACTAATTGTCATTTGCTTACCTGCCATTGTTTCTACCTTCCAATACTTCTGGAATCGCTCCTTCTATACTCACTCTTTCACCTCTTAGCTGCTCAGTAATCTTTTTTGTCTCTGTTGATATTTTCTTTTTGACCACAATTT
>JGI24806J26614_1000520_pt1 | contig 12072 bp, 11 predicted proteins | sample Kansoi200umMDA_FD_26614 | JGI IMG/M metagenome (IMG submission 26614)
TTTATATCGTTCATCACATTTATCTGTACCATAAAAACATAGCGCCTAATTTTAATTTGCTTATTTAATATACATGAAGAAACTCTTACTTTCAATTGGCCTTACTTTAGCTATTTTTAATTTATTCGCACAAAAAAGCGGTAGCATTACCGGAATTTTAGCCGATAGCGCCAATCACAAGACCACTTTAAATTATTCAACGGTTTCAGTATATAAAGTTGGCCAATTGAAAGTAAGAGTTTCTTCATGTATATTAAATAAGCAAATTAAAATTAGGCGCTATGTTTTTATGGTACAGATAAATGTGATGAACGATATAAAAAATGTGACAGACTAAAAAATTAAGCTTGGTTTGTTAAATGAGACGTAAAAGACAATTAAACGTTGCATATAGTTTATCAACTAATTTTTTAGGTAAATGTAGGTGCCTTAAGGTATTTTTGCAAATACTAAACGAAAAAATTACATCAGGTTAAAAAGAAAAAGCCCCAGGCCAATGCCGTGGGGCTGTGAAAGCGCATATTATTAGTTTAATGCAAATCGTTATAATTGATGATTTTAACTTCCGGGTTTTTGGCTAAAATTTCTTCCATCCATTTACGGTGCGAAGCACCAACACCTACCACAACCCTTTTTGCTTTTTTTGCCTTTGCCTGATCGATGATGTTTTTACACATGCCTTCGTTTCTTAAAGTCCATTGTACGATCATCTCTTTCACCGTTTCGGTAGGGAAGCCTGCATAACCATAAAAATGACGGCCACCATAAAAGTTCCAGGCTTCATCCAACACACCGTATTTCACGGTGTTCATTCCTGCATATGGATCGGCATTAAAAACCTTCGCTTCATCCTCGCTGTAAGCCCAATATTTTTCTATGGCTTTAACAGTAGCGGCTTCCTGCGAGGTACTATCAGCTTTCGCCTTGCTGATTAAAATTTTATATAAAGAATCTGTTTTTCCCCAGGCTTCGCCCCATGGTTTATCATAAGTTTGGCAGTCCATATTATAGATCCGGTCTTGTTTTAACTGATAAATAAGGGGAAAATAAATTTTGCTGTACTCACTTCCTGGTCTGTAAAAGCCTTTTTTCTTTAATGAATCTATACTACCAAAGATTTTTGTATATGCTGCTTGTTCTTCTTTACCAAAGCTATCTTTCATGTAATTTTCAAGCACAAAAATTTGATAATCGGCATTTCCCCTATCCCAGTTTTTAGCATAATTAACGGCTAAATTCATCCTGGTTTTATGGTAGTATGCGAATTTAGCAAGTGCTTTCTGATCTTTTTTAATTTGTGCATCAATGTTTTTGGGAGATGCCGGATTTAATTTTTCTAAATAATCATGTCCTTTTCTAAACGATTTTTTTGCCCAGTTGCTTTCTTCCAGTTTGGCATAATCGCCCTGGGGCAAGTATTCGCCAAAAACCATATCGGGTTTAAAGTTTGTGAGTTTATCAATTATGGCCTGAAAGTTTTGAGTCGATTTAGAATTGTCGTGGGCAGAGCCTACTATAACAATTTCGATTTGGTGCTGGGCATTCGATTTAGTTATAATGGCCATTAACAGTAATAATAATGCAAAGCTAAGTTTTTGTAGATTTCTCATGATTGGTTCGTTTTTGTTGATTCAAAGATGAGTATATACACTTTGCTGTTATATTTAATTATCCCAAAGGCAGATAATATTATCCCAACCGGAAAAAAGGGAAATTTAACCGTTGAGTGTTCAGGATTGGGTGTTTGAATAGCGATTTAAAGCTTTGATCCTAAAAAAGTGGTTATTCCATCAGTTTCTGGTTAAATCCAACGATCAGTTTAAACAGATCTTTATACTCAGTAAGCGGCAATGTTTCAGGTTTATCGAATATGTCGTGGTAGGCAGACGGACCACCCTGAGTGTAAATGAAGAATGCCGGAACACCTTTTTCGGTAAAAAAATAATGATCGCTGTTGGCTGCTTTACCTCTGGAGTTTATTTTTGAGATATAATGATTTTGGTTGTTAATTGTGTTTAGCAAAGCAAATGCTTTAGGATAAACGGATGCATTAACTACCGTCATACCTGCTTCACCGGTTCCAACCAAATCCAAGTTGATTAGGAATTTAATCTTGCTTAAAGGAATTAAAGGGTTTTCTACAAAAAACCTCGATCCCAACAGCCCTGCTTCTTCGCCAGCGAAACAGATAAAACCAATGGAATAGGGTTGGGGATGTGCGGCATAATATTTGGCAAGACTCAATAAAGTGGCTACACCGGCAGCGTTATCGTTTGCGCCAGGGAAATAAGTTTCTGCACCCATTCCGCCCAAATGATCGTAATGCGCGGTAATGATTAAAAGGGAGTCAGGAAATTTAGTGCCTTTAACCAAACCGCAAACATTGGCAGCCTGAAATTCTGGAATGAATTTATTTTCGATGTCGACGGCAATTTCTTTAGGTATTGTGGTTAAGCTCTTTTTATTGATCTGGATCGTTGTTGAATCACCAACCTCTGTAGCTACGGACCATGTTAATTTATCTTTTAATAAAATTTTTAATGATGGAGATGCCCGATAATTAAGACTATCAACCCCGGTTAAATCTGCTTTTTGTTTAACGCTGGGGCTTTCATTGTTTACGATGAAATCTTTGCCAGGGATAAGTTTCTGACCATTTATAGCCACCATCATGTTTCCCGGGAATGTATTTACAGGGAAATTAAAGGGCTGTTTATAAGATTGACCCATTGGCAACAGGCCAATTTTTTGATAGACCGCTGCAACGTAATCTGCAGACTTTTTCATCCCATCTTTGGTATAACCTCTGCCCCAATATTGCTTTGAAGTAAGGGTATTGATTACGTTTCTGGTATAAGTAGAATCTTGTGCGAAAGTGTTGATTGCTAAAAACAGGAAGATGATGAAGCCAAATTTTTTCATCCCGAAATTTAGTGAAATAAATGGTCTTCTACCTCGCAGGATTCAAAAACCAGCGAGATGACAAAAATTTAAAACCATTTTTAATCTAATTAAAAGATGATTTTTAAATTTTATAGCATTTTGTAATCGTATCTAAAATTGAATAAACTAAATTCTAATATTACAACTCGAAAAACAATCAAAATCGACGAGCCATTTGTCAGGTAATATTGTTATCTATGTTTAATGTAATATTGAAAGGTTAGTGTAAAAATTGTATAACAACCTTACGTATCTATCCCTAAAGCTATTGTTTCCCTAATTTATTCAAAAGACATCTAAAGCAGTTGTAACATTACCTTGCAATCTAAATCGTACCAGCGTTCACTATCCTTTATAAAAATAATAGAAGTATTAATCCCCTCTCCTTTGATCCCTAACTGTGGATTTTTGGGAAGTTTTTTAGAATTTTTCTTAAACACATGGAGGAGGTTCACTCCAATTGCATGTTCTACATGATAAATGGCAAGAAGAACAACACCTCTAGGATCATCATTGGGCTCGAGAAATTTTAATAAAGCGGCTTCTTCATATACCGATCTTGGATCAGTAACTCCATTGCTTTCATAGTATGCTTCATAGCGATCTAAATCCTCAGGCATTTTAGGTAAATCATATAGATCGGACAGCTCATTGAAAGCTATTTCAGCCTGTTGGAAAGCTGATTTTTCCGTTGAGTGTATTTTAACGAGCAGGTCGTTCAGCTTTTGATCATTTTGGATCCATTGCTCAAAAGTAGGTATCATGTGATATGGTTTCAAATGCTTGTTTATTCGTGTAAGTTATTTATATCGGTTTTTCCTCTCATTGTGCAACCATTCGATCGAATTTAAATGACCAGGTGCGAATTCAATGCCTGTAAATCCATGTTGTTCAATAACTGTTTTGAAGTTTTCTGAAGCATAGTATCCCACACCGCCATCAACATGACCTAAAGCAAAAAAATTAATATCAACGAGATCATCTTTAAAATAGATCTTGTCGATATAGGTCTTCCAACTATCCGGGCCTTCGGAACTTAAATAATCTAAAAATTCATCCTGTGAATTTACTGCTACTGGTTCGAGAAATGTGCCTCCTTCAACTTTCCTCCTCATCGTTACTACACTCGATTTCTCAAAATCTACGTAATTGTACATTGGTTTAGTAGGACTGACAACCCAATATTCGAATTGTTGATTATCCTTTTCAACACCACATTCGAAATACTGGAACATACCCTGGTCGTATGTTTGAAAAATCTTCTTTAGAGCTGCGCTTATCAAAAATTTTCTTGTGAATCCAACTGGAATCGTACGGATTAGGTCAGTTAATTTGGCTTTTTTATACAGTATACCTGTTGCCATTATGGGCTCAAAATCAACTCTTTTAAATTCAATATTTTCGATGAATCTAGGGTTATTCTCCCAACCATCAGGTGACTTTGAACGTTGAATCTGATTAATGTCGCCTACAATCTTCGGGTTTAAGCTGGGACGTATTCTATAGTACATCAAAAAATCAATTGATTAAGTGGAATATTCATTTCAAAAGTAATGGCAATTAAACTAAGCTTTGCCATAAATTGCACCTCTATGCTCATGAAGCCATTCATTTGAAGTAAGATTAATTGGTTTAAATTCGATGCCCGTAATTCCATCTGCCAGCAAAGCTTGCTTAACTCTTTCCGAGATATAATATCCTAGTCCTCCTTCAACATGTGTTAGCACAAAAATGTCCTTTGATACACCTTCAGAGATGTTTACACGATTAATAATCGTCTTCCGTTTTTCCAAATCGCTTTGACTGGCTAAATAACCATTAAACTCTGCGAATGTTGAAATATTTACATGCTCAAAGTAAAATACACCCTCGGGGTTTCTTTTTCTTGTTGTCACTTCAGATTGCTTAAAATCAACAAGTTCAAAACTTGTATTTAGAGGGTTTGATAGCCAGTACTCATAGTTCAAATTTTTGACTTGGATTTCACATCTAAAAAACTGGAAAACGTCGTCACCAAATTCATTCAATATATTTTTCAACTCCTTGCTAACCAAAATCTTTTGAGAAAATCCTACAGGAACAGCGCTTAGCAAAGCTGTCAATTTTGCTTTTTTGTGTAGTATCCCAATAGGCATTTTTGGTTCGAAATCTATTTTTTTTAGAGAAATATTGCCAATAAAGTTAGGATCTGAATCCCAATTGGGAGGTAAAATGGCCTCTTCTATTTGACAATAATTACCAACAATTTTATTGTTTAAACTATGTTGTATTTTATAAAACATTTAAAAAATAATTGATTTACATGTACTCCAGAATTGGCAAGAATTGCGCCCATAATATCATTAATAATATTTAGACCTTTCACTACCTAGCCACTCATTTAAATTCAAATTGCTTGGTTTGAATTCAATTCCCGTTAACTTTTGAGATTCAACGGTTTTCTTAAATTTTTCTGACACAAAATAACCTACACCACCTCCAACGTTTGTTATCGCAAATATGTCATCCTTAACATTATTTTTGATCACAACTCGGCTAATTGTGGTTTTCCAACTTGAGCTTCCCTGCGATTTCAGGTAGTCATTAAACTCAATATATGTTGTGATTTCAACGCGCTCCAAAAGAGAGCCACCTTTTGGATTGCTTTTTCTTGTTTCTACTTCAGAAAGCTCAAAATCAACATTTTCAAGTTTCGTTATGAGAGGGCTAGCTAACCAATAATTATTTATTATATTTCTACTTAATACATCGCATGGAAAATATTGGAAAAGCACTTTGTCAAACTCTTCCAAAATAGTTTTGAACGAATCGCTAACCAATAGTTTTGGCGTGAAACCTGGTGGTACCGTACTAAGCAGATCAGTTAATTTTGCCTTTTTACTCAAAATACCTTTTGGAACAATGGGTATAAAATTAACCTTCTCAAACCTTATGTTTTCAGTAAAACTTAAATTATTTTCCCAACCTAAAGGAAGCTCTGCATCCTGTATTTGAGGATATTGACCAATGATTTTATTGTTTGTACTTACTTCTATCTTATAAAACATTAGAATAATAGTTGATCAAGTGGAATATTTGGATAGTTATTAATTGCGTTTCTAATATCGCTAATTATTTCAAGAACTTCATCATAAGTTTGTTCAGGGGTAAGATCAGTGGCGATGTTATCTAGTCTTTCAAATACTCTACGATCGTAGTTAGGATGGCTACCACTATGGATTAGAGTATTGAGCGGGATCCCATTCAAAATATCATTCATGTGAAAAGCAAGTTTTGATTTTGCTGCTTTTTGAATAGCTTTATTAACATACATCGCCCAAGGAATAATATGATGGGCTTGTCGAGCATCCCCTTTGGCTAGTTGCAAAACTTTTCTAAGCTGACCTCTATATCCAAAATGGATCTTCTCCCCAGCGACGACTACCCATTTTAAGGTTGTTTTAGATCCATTTGCTAGATGTAAGGTTTTCTTAGCAAACTTTGCACCAGTGGCCCACCACCCTGCAATTGGAATTACAGCGACGAAACTTAGGGAAGCATTGACTCCATCTCCCTCAACTAAGTAAATTACTCCATTAGCGACATCTGCTACCTCGCCATAGACTGGAATTAAGCCTACTCCATCTAAAGCCAAATGAAGCATTTCTTTACTTGCATGATAATAGATCTTCCACTTTGGCCAATCTGGATGTTGAAATTTAAGTATAGCACATTCTGCCGAAAAATAGGTGGCGAAATACATCCCCAGATCTGGGTTAATTGTTGCTGGTAATACTGATGAAATAGACGTGTAGTTGGTTTGAGAATTAGGTGATTCAAGTTGATTATTCAACGTTCCCTTAATTAGCATCGCAGCTGCAATTTGTGATTCGTATGAAAAATCATCCTCCTCCAGCATTTCATTAATTTCAAAACTCCTACTAGGGTTATTTAAAATATAGTCTCTGATAGCAAAATCTTTTGCGATTAAGGGATTAGCCAAGAGTGTCGATTGCTCGATGGTAAGTACTGGTTCGATTACCGGTGGTGCAATTTCACCGTCACATTCATTGCCCATGGCTGTCATGAGTCTGGTTCCTTTTTCATAGACTTTACTTGCAGTTGGGATGTTACCATTACATGGATCATAGTCAGATGGAGGAGTTGGTGTAGAGCCTCCGCCGCCTCCACCACCGCTTCCATCACCACCGCCCACTTCAATTGCATCGCACGCTTCAAAAGATATCGTGTGTGCCGTGTAGCCAGCAGCCCGTTCCCATTCTGGTACTTCAAGATCTCCTGTATTCCAAGCGCAACTGTCATCCCAAGGCATATGATTCCCATTTGAACAGCCATATGGGGTGTAAGTAACTACGGTGTAATAGTTGCACACTATCCGGGTTAACATTGATTTATTGCCCCCAGACATCAATTTGCTGCCCGGTGATACGTTTCCTACAGAAAGGGCTTCTTTAAGGTTTAAGCTTTCCAAATTAATCGTTGCGAATGAAACATCCCCATCATATACAATGTATGGGTTTTTCTTTCTATCATTAATCCATTTTCTTGTCTGGATATAGGTGGCAATAAATGCGCTGGTTTTATTAGCATTGACCTCAATGGTCAGATTTCTAAAAGATAAAGAATGAGGTGAGGTAAGCGGCATCTTGAAGACATAACTCGTTCCCTTGTCTCCTGTAATTTTTTGAATAGTGTCGGTGTATACTGCCAGATCGTGAAGGTAGTTCTGATCTCCGATCGACATTATTTTTTCAGCTCTGTTACCGGATTGAAACTTTTGTTTGAGAACTCCTAAAGATCCTAAATCGACAGATTTTAGAAATTCACTGTAAGTGATTTTTTTAATAGGCCCCTCTAACTTTTGTTTAACAGGAGGGATTAATAATTCTTTTTTACAGGAGGTAATAACTAAGGTACACAATAGTGCAAGGCAAGCCATAGCTTTGCCGATTGAGAGTGTTATTTTCATGAAGGTTTTTTAATTTTCCGCTGCTAATCTAAAACATAACCTGTCAAGAATATTATCGTTTTTTAACTTTACTTACTTTTCGTGGATTCGAAGTTTAATTTATCATCTGTTCATTTAAGATTGGGCTTTGCAAAAGTCTTTCTCTTAATTCATTGTGTTTTGAAGATAAACGTTTTATTTACTGTATAGCATTTGCAGCTAAAGGTATAGAGAATAGGCGAGTGATTTGAGTATTAAATCCAAACCTCGCAGATAATGAATAAATGCTGATATCTGAACAAGGTTCGAGTCCCTGTGCGGCTTAACATAAAAAATGGTCGACAGTTAACATGCTACTGCTATTAACCATCAACCATTCATTATAAAAGCAATTCTTTTACTTTACCAGATAAGGCTGTAAAGCGGTTTTAATTTTTTCTTTGTTCTGGCTTGCTGTCCATTTTTCTTTTATAGATTGGTCGCCCAGGTTAAAAAGTGTTTCGTAAAGCAATTTGCCATTTGCCATAGTTTGTACTTTAAATGTGTTTTGCGAGCCCATAATATCAGCCCAAACACCACGTACATCTGCCCAATAACTTTGCTGGCCGGCCCACCATTTTTGTGCATATGCAAAGGTTTTAGGATCTATTTTGGTAAATTCCTCGTAACCTTTTTCAACAGCTAAAAGTTTATCGCCGCTTGCAGATCGTACAATTTTTTTATTGTCCTGCTCAAACATCCAACCGTTTTTAGTAATGGTAATTCTGCTGCCACGGTTTAACACATTATAATCTTTACGCACTGTAGATTCTCTTCTTGGTAGTGGAGAGTCGGTTTCGCTCGCCCAAGAATCGTGACCACCCACGTGGCTCCAGGTTCCGTAACCCTGGTAACGTGGGCTGTCATCAACCTGATAAACTTTTTGGGTCCATTTTCCTTTTACATCTGCCGGCGTTAAATTGCCTTTTTTCCATGCATTACCTTCGGTATAAAGCATTATGTTCGTATCTTCATAAGTCCAGTCCTGGCGCCAGTGTTTAATAACCGTTGTATCATTAATGGCCAGCATGTGTTGAATTACAATTCTTTTAGGCTCATCCACAATAATCTCTGCCCATTCATTGCCATGGCTTTCGTACGGTTTGCTGAATTTATAGTTAGGATCTGGAGCGGTAACTTCACCATAGTTAAAATTCACTTCATAAAACCCAGCTAAAGATTTTATGGCTTTTCTATCCTTTTCTAATTTCTCTTCCGGAGTATCAATTTGGGTTTGTGCATTAGCATTAAGGGTAATCAAACCTGCTAATACTAAAATTAGGTTTAAAAATTTCATTTTATTGTGGATTAGGGTGTGCTTGGTTTCCCGCCAATGCGGATTTTTTCTTTTTTCCTTTTCCCCACCAGATTATAAATCCGGTGATGGGTAGGCTTGTTGCAATTAAACTGGCAAAAAAGGCCAATATTTTTCCTGGTAACCCTAAAATGGCGCCTACATGGATGTCGTAGTTCATGCCAACTACAATTTCACCACCATTTTTTTCTGATTGGTTTGTTCTATGTAATAATTTACCCGAATACTGATCGAATTGTAAAACATCATAATTCCAGTACGTTTCTTCTCCACGGTAACCTGTGGCATTAATGGTTGCTGTACCGCCTCCTGCTGGCGATATACCAATACGGTCTTTGTTTTTAAAGATCTTTCTGGCTTGTTCAAAAGCAATATCGAATGGAACAGCTTTAATGCTTTTGGTTGAATCTGATTTTATTTCTGTCACTTTTGGTTGGCTGGTAGTTCCTGATGCAACAACGTAAATTGCCCCCTGAAACCATTGGAATGCCCAAACTAAACCGGTTAAAGCCAGCATTAAACAGATCAACATGACATAAAAGCCGAGCACATTGTGCATGTCGTAATTAATGCGTTTAAATTTGGCTTTCCACTTTACTTTAAAGCTCTTATCGAAATTCGATTTTTTAAGATTTTTCGGCCACCACATGACCATGCCTGAAATGAGCAGAAATACAAAAATGAAAGTAGACCAACCGATAATTTGCTGACCAATGGGATGATTGATCAATAAACTCCAATGGATCATTTTAACCACGGCAAAAAATTCGTATTTATGGTCGGCAACCAGGGTTACTTTTCCTGTATATGGGTTTACCAATACCAGGTCGTAATAATCAACTGAATCGAAGTACCAGAAAGCTTTAAGATCGCCTGATTTATAGGTGCTAAATTCCCATGCCCTTTCCGGAGTTTTATATGTAGAAATAAAACCAATTTTCTTTTGATTGCCCAATGCTTTTTCTGCATTGCGCTGCAGCAAACTTAATGGCAAGGTTTCAGGGCGGGATGGGACATCAACAAAGTATGCTTTGCGGTGGATGAGCTCGGTAATTTCTTTTTGAAATACATACATACATCCGGTAACGCCTAACATGAATACAATTAGCCCGGATGCGATGCCCAGCCACAAGTGCAGCCAGTCGCTGATCCGTCGTAATTGTGACTTTTTGTTTTTTGACTTTATTGATGGTTTTGTTGGTGCCATTAGCAAGCGGTATGAATAAAGGAACCAATTAGCCCGTTTCAGGACCAATTGGCTTTAAATTATAAGATTTACGACTACTTCACTTCAGTAGTATAGGTTACTAAATGCCAAACTTTATCGTAATCTTTTCCATTTAATTTTCCGGGTGTTTTATCTTCTGTAAAAGCTTCCAGAAAATAGTTTCCTTTTTGCTCTGGTTTGAAAGTGAATTTTCCTTCTGCATCGGTTTCCGTAGGCTGTGCTTTTCTTTCGGCGTTTACAACCGTTAATTTTTGTTTTGCAAAAGGAGTTTTATTGTAAATGACCTGATGAACCGATGTTTCGCCTACTTTTAAAGCGGGTTTATCCGGTCTGATGGTTAACGCTGCAGTTGCAGGGAAAGTAGCATTTATTTTTGCATTTCCGACCACCACATCTGCAAAAGCATAATATTCAATTTTAGCTTTTTCATAAACGGTTGCCACTTCATGAACTACGGAAAGTTTATAAGTACCTTCCTGATCCGGAGTAAAACTTGCTTTAAAAAAATGTACATCCGGAGCGGTGGTTAAATCCTTTGTTGTTCCGTTTGGAGCTATTAAAACCAGCTTAAATTCTTTTAAGTTGCTGAACCATTTTGCGGCAGAGTCAGGTTCATTACTTTCGTATTCTCCGAAGAAAACTTTCACTTCCTGTGCTTGTCCTTTTTTGCCTGTTGAGGTTGTTTCTATCCATAAAGCATGCGCAAATGCGTTCGAAATGCTAAAGGCTATGAAAAAAAATAGTAATGAGATTTTAGTTTTCATGTTTTCTGGTTTTTTAACCAGGAGAGACTGATCTGATCCAGCTTCTCCCGGTTGGTTGAATTAAAATTTATATGCTATGCTTACTCTGTAGTTTCTTGGTGCTTCGGCTTGCCATGAGTAGGCTGGTTGGTCGTAGGTTGGAGCATTCCAGTAGTTGGTATAATATGCACCACTATACAAATACTTGTCTAAAATGTTAAATACATTTGCGGTTATTTTTATTTTTTTATGCGACCAGAATAAACCACCATCCAATTTGAAATAATCAGGAAGATTTTCATTTGCATTTTCACCACTGTAGGTGCCTACAGCCCTATCGGCCAAATAGGTAAAACCTCCGGAAATTCCTGCTCCTTTAAGTGGGCCATTTTGTAATGAATAGGTTAACCATGCATTAGTGGTATGCTTTGAAAAACCCGGTACTACCTGGCCAACAAAAACGCCTGAAACGCCATCAGCAACTTTTGTTACTTTACCATCGGTATAGGCATAATTTGCAATTAGATTTAAGCCTTTAGCCAATTCTCCACGTAAATCGAATTCTATACCTTGTGCTCTTTTTTCGCCAATTACAATACTGAAAGTTTCTCCAGCTTTATTAAGCGGGTCTGCAGTAAGTTCGTTTTGTTTGGTAATTCTGTATACAGATAAAGTGGTATTCCAACGACCGTCAAACCAATCTTTCTTGATGCCAAATTCTTTGTTATTCCCGGTAATTGGTTTTGCGGTACCACCATCACGGAAAAAGCCGGTTTGTGGAGTAAAAGCTTCATCGTAAACCGCATAAACAGAAGTGTTTTTATCAACCGATACACTTAAACCAACCCTGGGGGTA
>JGI24806J26614_1000521_pt1 | contig 12061 bp, 21 predicted proteins | sample Kansoi200umMDA_FD_26614 | JGI IMG/M metagenome (IMG submission 26614)
TAGCGATTCCTGAAGAATGCAAAATCACTCAAAACTCGCAGATCGCCTTGGTGGAGATCATGCTCCACCCAAGACCGCACTGATGATGCCCCCTACGCGTACCGCAACTGCTCAAAGCCACCTTATCTTAACAGCATGAACGCATCTCAGGCCCCTGGGTGAAGACCCATATGTCTCGATTTTTCTCACAAATACGCGCAGGTGGACTGCGTCGATCGAAGCCAGTGAATTTTGGCTCCGCCCCCCTCACATCGACACAGAATAAATAGAATACGCGGCAAGATTGATTCAAACATCAGCACAACAACGCAAGGATTGTGCGGGGAATGTCGTTGACTGATTGAGGAGACAAGCGCCGAAGTAAGCGAGCCCCACGATTGATTGCAGTCGATCGCAGGGCTCTAACCCAAGCCAAAGGAGCACCCAATGGCTAAGGCTACTAGCAAGCTACCACGCTTCGCCAAACGCCACTACGAAGCCATCGCCTCCGCGATGCAGGAAGCGAAGCGCTACGCCATCAACGACGATCAACATAAAGGCATTGATCGGTCGATCTCTGAGCTTGCCGACACGTTCGCCGCAGATAACGGCATGTTCAAACGTGATCGGTTCATCGCTGCTTGCGTTCCCGGTGCCAACGTGAGGGCGCGATCTGCGACTGGCTGTGTCAGGTTGGTACGATCTGCGATTGGTTCTTGCTGAGGCTTCGAGCAGCATGAACCCATACTCAGCCAACAACATTAAAGCACGGTTCTACCAAGCTGCTGTGGCGATGCAGTGGAAGACCGGAACACCTTGGCGGCCTGGTGTTGTGTCGCTGACTAGAACGCTCCTCGGTTGGCGCATTGTCCACATCAATGAAAGAGGAGGTGAGGAACAGATCACTAGACCACTATCGGCATGTGAGTTGAGTGCGTTCATCGATGGCATTCTCTACGCAAGGAGTAGGCCATAGGGCCAGAAAGGATTTTACATGGACAATCCAGCAACTACCCCACGTCGAGTGCTACTGGTCCGAGAGCATCAGCACGGCGAGGGACTGGCTCGTTACTTTGCGAAGCAGGCGGTCAAGGAGCAGTGGAAACGGCAAGGTTTGAGACCTCATCACATTGTGGCTAGTCAGCTAAACCAAGAGGCTCAGGTCTACTTCGATCAACATCGGGAGAAACTAGTCGAGCGTGCTTGTGCAGCACTTAGGATATTCGATCAGAAACGAAAGCGCTGAACGCCAAGGGCTTTCACTGTGCAAATATCCTGTTCTTGATCGCAGCCCATGTGCCTCCGCCCAAGGGGCACATGATCGGCAATCAAACTCAACTCAAAGGACCAATGATGATCATAGGCTATGCCCGCGTCAGCACTGACGGCCAAACGCTTGATGCTCAACAAGCGACGTTGAAGGCTGCTGGGGCAGAGCGGACCTTTGCTGAGAAAGTCAGCGGTGCTCAGACGGATCGGAAAGCTCTAGCCAAGGCTATCGATGCCCTTGGCGCTGGTGATGTGTTGTTGGTGACGCGGCTGGATCGGTTGGCAAGATCAACAAGAGACTTGCTCAACGTACTCGCTACAATCTCCGATAAAGGCGCTGGCTTCAAATCCTTGGCCGATGCCTGGGCCGACACCACCACTCCGCATGGTCGGTTGATGCTCACTGTGCTTGGTGGCTTGGCTGAGTTCGAGCGTGAGCTGATCCGGGCTCGAACCGACGAAGGGCGCAAGCGGGCACAGGCTCGGGGTGTGAGGTTTGGGAGAAAGCTTAAGCTAACTCAACATCAAATCGCTGAAGCCCTACAGCGTAGGGAAGCGGGAGAGGCGTTGGTTGAGATTGGCCGGTCTTACAACGTCAGCCACTCGACGATATCGAGGCTTTGAGCGATGACTGAAGTGGTTAGGAATTGGCGTTTGTTAGAAAGCGAACATTACGCAGCTTGCATCAACCGAACCTGCCTAACTCACAGCAGCATGAATGCCGCTACACTAAGAGGCTGCATGTGCAAGTCCCCTACCCTAGCCACCTAATTCAATGAAACGTGCCTCGAAGCACGTGACGAAAGGTCGTCTTGACCCCCCGTTTAGAGCTGTGGATAACTTACCCAAGGTGATTGACTAGGGGGGCGGAAGTGTCGGGGGCATCATCAGTGCGGTCTTGGGTGGAGCATGATCTCCACCAAGGCGATCTGCGAGTTTTGAGTGATTTTGCATTCTTCAGGAATCGCTATCCTCCTTCCATTGTAGTTGAGCGGCTGTGTGAACGCGGATTTCTGGCGAAGTCCGACGGAGGGCGTCCCCGGATGACCTTGAAGGGTTGGGTCGCTGTCCTTAGCCGACACACTTTTGCACGAAGGACAGACGTGACCTCACAGCCACAATCACGATAATTCGTAATCGCTACCCGCTTTATGCTCATTGAGCAACGATGATTACTGTAAAAATGTTGGCTCCGACCTCATCGATTGGACTGCGAACCTAATCGGTTGGGGACGGGAGAGGGATCGGGGCCGCTCTCATTCAAACCCGAGAGCGGCTCCGATTTCCTACTGACGAACAGGTGGCCCCGACCTCTGGGGACTACGGGGACGGAGTGAGATCGGGGCCGTGCTCTCTTGGGGATCGAGAGCGGCCCCGTTCTTATCATGCTTTCAGATTTACGATTATGAAGATTTTGTTAACCATAAATAACCCCTCAAGGTGCTGCAAAAGCTGCACCTAGCGATGATGCTCTGCCCAAAGACTGCGTCGGTTAAGGACCAAAAGGCCAGAGTAGTTTCAGCCCTGCTGGGTCTGGGACAGGAAAATCCACTACAAATCGCATTCTACGCTTTGCTGTTTTCTTCCGTTTGGGCTTCTTCTTCGCTTTCCTTTTCTTGACCATGTGATTGCCCCAAGCTCGTTTCAGCTACGCGGTCAGAGTACAGCTGATTAAGAAGCCGAACCAGAGCGAGCCCTAGACCCTTCGTGATCTCCGATCAGTGATCGAGGATTGCTCGATGATCTTTGGGGGGTCGATGGTCTTCATTACCATACTTGATCGGTTAACCGCACGAGCCAGACGATCGGCAAAGTCTTCGCTCCAAGGAAGGTTGACGCTAACACCTAGCTTCGGATGTTCGAACTGCAAAGCCATTCCTGCCGCTCGCATCCTTACAGGCAACGGCACTTTGGGGTTACGATAAATCGCTTGTAAGAAGCTGAGTGATGTTATGCCTTCTTCTTCCAGCATCTTCTATCTCTCATTACCTTGTAACAGGTGTAACAGTTGTAACTTCAGAAAAAGAGGAGGGTACTGGTAGAGGGGGGTATGGGTCATCACTCGTTGACAACCCGTTGCACCTGTTACAGGGCGTTCTTGCGTCCCACCTATCATGAGGCCTCGATAGGTTTAGTGAAACCCCGTTTGACTTCTTTGCCTATGCGAATGACGGTCTCAGGTTTTTCCCAGCCGAGTTGACGCATGATGCTGGCAAGGCGTTTGGTGTGATTGTGGTACTGGCGTTCTTTCGGTAGGCCAAGGACAACAGTCAACAACCAATCGGTGGCTACACGCCATTCGGGGTTGCCATCATTGTCAGCTGCTTGGCAGTATGAGCCATCGACCTTGCCCTTAAGCATCATCAATCGACAAGCCAGCACATCCATCCACGGATCAAGCTCCATTCTGACTTGCTGTTGTTGTGCCACCTCTAGCCATAGCGCTTCGGGGATTACTAGCGGCTCTCCTGTGGCTTCAACGATGCTCGCTTCGGCCCAAAGCTGGTCTCGGTCTCGTTCGACCCCAGCCAAATCGATCATCATCTTTCCGTCTAGGCTGGCGATTATGCCGTGTAATCTCACAGGCCAAAAGCGGCGGTTGCCGGTCGTGTCACGGAGGTAGGTGTCCTCGTTGGTTGTAGCAACGAATATCCCCCGTCGAGGACGGTCAACACGGCTGCGAGCGTAAGCGGGTCGTGCGCTGTCTACCGTCTTGGAGGCAAATAGCTTCACCTTGGTTATATCGGACTTGTGAAGACCATCAAGCTCAGCCACTTCGTATATCCAAACACCCTTAATAGCCTCTTGCTGTTCGCGCTTGTCGAGCCCGATGATCTCGGCATCGGAGAAGTTCTCCTCCCCTGCCAATATCTTTAGCACGGTCGATTTGCCAATACCTTGATCCCTGCTCTCAAGTACGACGATGTAATCGAACTTACAGCCGGGGTTTCGCACTCTACGCACCCCGGCTACGAGCATCTTTCGACCGATCGCCTTATTGAGTTCGGTATCTTTAGCGCCACAATAGTCGATAAGCCAATCATCAAGCCGGGCTTTACCATCCCATTTCAGCGTATCGAGATAGTCACGAACCGGATCAAACACTCGATCCAAGCAACGCAGCTTCAACGCATCGAAGGTGAATGTAGCGGAAGGGTCAAAGCCAAACCGTGTCAACACCGCTTGTCGAACCTTGAGCGTTACATTCTCTAGGTTCTCAAGCGCATCACCATTAATCCCACATTCATGGCCCTTCACAATGATACGGTCGTGAAACACGTCATAACGACAATCAATGTCGAGTTTGTTGATGGCGGTTGCTGCGTTCTCCAAGCTCGCTGGGATACCGGTAGGATTTTTCGAATGTTGGAAAGCTAGCGGTTGAGTAGTAGTCAGCGCCTTGTCAGCGATGAGTGTCTTGAAAAGCTCTTCCCTCTTTTGTGCCCCCAATGAGGTTAGCAACTTACTCAGCGATACCGCGTCTTTGGGCTGTGGCTTTGCAGGCTCTTCAACGCTAGTCGCAGGCGCTACCTCAGGGATGGGCTTAGGGCTGGGCTCAGGGTTTGGTGTAGTTGGCGCTAACTCAATGCTAGGTTGCAAAGCAGGCGAAATAAAAAGAGCTTCAGGCTTTGGCTTTTGATGCCTCCGCCAAGATGCAACAGGAACGGCTTTAACAACCTCAGGCTCCGTCGCAGGCAAAGCTGGCTTCACTGCCGAAAGGTCGGTGAGCTTCGCAGCCTTGAACATCTCCCGGAGTTTTACACCGATCTCTGGTTCATCTTGTCCGACTTTGACGCAGAGGGCTTCTTGGTCGGCTGGGGTATCGTCTCGGTGTTGCTGAACGAGTTTCTCTAACGTTGCCAGCATTGCTGGCGTGATCTCAACGTTCATCATGCTCAGTCCTCGTCATCGTCGATTGGTCCATACAAGCCTAAGCGGCACGGATCGAGGTCTTTGAGGTAGCGTTTGTATGCTGCTTTCTCGGCTTGCTGGCGTTCGTATTCGGCGAAGTTAATCGTGACGTAGTCGGGACGACGAACGCGGACTACTCCAGCATCACTGGTTGGATAGTTTCGGTCGGCCTTGCTCACTTCAACATTCGCATCACGAACAACCTGATCTTTGACCACGACTGCTTTTGGCTTAGGGGTGGCGTTGTAGAAGTCCCGCAAGAACTCCTTGGCGATCGCGGTGAGTTCGGCGTCTCGCTCTGGTGAGATAGCCCCGTCTTTGCTAGCCATTAGGCCCTCCTTACTATCGGCCCTCCCGGCACTTTCACTGTGACTACGTCCCCGGTGAGATAGGCTTTATAGCCATTGGGTCGGTACCAATTCGGGTCGTTCCGTGAGACGACTACGACTGCGGCGGCGATGATCTTGCCGTTAACGCAGATGAGCTTCATCGGTCGCGGCTTCGGTTTCGGTCGCTCGAATATCTTGCAAACCTCAGCCTCAGTGCCGCCTAGGAATGTCGCTGGGGTCGTGGGTTCTGGTTTTGGGTTCATCTCATCTTCTCCATCATCACTTCTCCTCCGCCAACCTCGCTTGAGCAATCTTGCGCGCGAGTTCGGTGCGATCTTGCGCGTCTTGGGCATCCATCATTTGGTCCATCAGGTTGATCCCCGGTGGAGGTTCAACCGGGATTGATTTAGCGCCACCACTTCCGCGTTGAACGGGTTGAGGCTGAGGTTGTGGTGCGCCTCCTGTTACGGGATTGGGTTTGAAGCTATCGGCAACGATGCCGCGGATAACACTTTCTGGGACCGCATTAACCATTGCTTTCAATGCGGATGCAGGCATCGAAAAGCCTTGAGTGTAGTCATGTGGTGCGTAGTTGGATCGTGGCCTTGGTGGCGGATCGATTTGGTTCTCCAACTTCGTAAGGCGATCCTTCAATGCGTCGTTCTCGGCTTTCAACTTAGCGATGTCTTTCTCACTCTCGTTCATTTTCATTTTCTCCATTCTGCGTCGAAGCTGTTCGACAGTTAGCTTCCATGATTGAGGAAGCGTTCAACGTCAGCTTGGTTCATCACGAGCCACGAGCCCTTAGGCCCCAAGATTGCTCTGTCGCCTCTATCCGCTGTTCCCGGTTGACGAGGCTCGCCTTGCACCGCTGATCCGTGGAAACCTTGGCTTCCCGATTTAAAGACCTCACGCCCTTTTCCAGGACCTCCAGCGCCCACATTTAGCGCAACCTCGTTTCCAAGTTTCCTGGGAAGAGCAGGGCCAGTGTCACACTGCTCTTTCTTGAAAGCCGTTGCCTGTCCTAGTTGATCGGCAGCTCCGGGAGAGGTTCCGCGGTTTGGCGATCCGGTTTTGATACCGGGTTGCACAAACTTATTGCTCGTGATCCCGCCTCCGGACTTAATACGTGCCATTTTTCTTCTCCTGTGTTTGGTTAGAATTTGCCTTGAATGCCGACGCTGTAGATGTTGGTGACAGTTCGTGTTGGTTGAGTTGTGAGGCGATCCTCAGGTTTAGGTGGAGCTACTGCGACGTTGCGAAGAGCCTCACGAGTTCTCTCTGTTGGCGTTGAGGGTTGATTGAGTAAGGATGGGGTGTTTGTTGTCAGCCATGGTTAGTTACTCCTTTCATGTAATGACGCTGCCGCGAACTATGTTCGTCGGACCTAAAGCAGCGCCCGCGCCGGTTAAGATGAATTGATGCGTCGTGGAGCCCAGCACTGCCACCCAATAGATCACCGGTGCTGCTACAGGCACCCCGGTCCAACGCCCGCCTAAGAACCATGGGCCAAGCGATCGATTTGGTTCTGCATTTGATTGTCCCGCTGGCCCTGCGGTCCAGAATTTGGTGATAGCGTCGGCGTCGATTGGATCGACGGCTGTCGGTGGTTGCCAAGTCGGCGGCACATCAGGCGATAGGCCAGCGTCGGTAATGATCGATCCGGCTTGGACGTAAACGCCGCTTGGCAGGTAGAGATCGACCAGAGCGCGGTACTTTGCCATTCATTTCTCCTTTTTAAGATGCGACCAGCCTTGGATCGGGGATTGTTTGGGCTCCTCGCCTGTGGGTTTGGGTTCGTTCGCACTGGGTAAGTGAGGGTAGATGCGAGTGGCTGTAGTCTTTGGCGTTAGCAATGAGCGAACTCTCTGGCCTTGGCGTTGGGCCAACTGGTCGAAGAGTTGGTCGGTCTTCTTCTCGGTTCGTTTCAAGGTGGGCATTGGTTGTTCTCCTCCTCTACGCCCATTGTCTTCGTCCTTGCCTTCAGCTTCAGCTTCATCTTTGTTTCGGCCCCCGCACTAGAAGGCCGCATGTACGCGCCCCCTGCCCCCATGATCCTTATTGATCAGCGCCTTCCACTGCTTGATCCCCGTCTCGATCCCGCTTCGGATCGTGGCCCTGACCTGATCCACTACATCATCACGCCAAAGCCCATTGATCCTTGCAGCGCCTTCAAGCAGGCGTTCAGCGATCTCACGCTTGATCCGGCCCTCGGCGATCATCTCGCCGTGACGACACGAGCCCCAGAACAACAAGCGGTTCCGCTCACCGGGCCTTGCTCGTTCGACCTTGTCGATGACGTAGCGAGAGCGGAGTTTGAGGTTGGCTGTTGGCTCGATCTCTCTCCCTACATGGGAGGGGGACCTGTGCATGCGGCCTTCTACGGCGAGCGCATCGGAGTGCACATCTACTGTCTTCGCAAGTGCAAGCAACCATTCGGGCCAATCAGCGAGGGGAGGGTCAACAACAAGGAAGCCTTCTCTGGGCCACCAGATCAGGTATCCGCCATCCCCACGGACATCCACGCCGGGAGCGATGCGACGATTGGAGTTGCGCATGCCGGGATGATGTTTGAGGAGAAGATGGATGCCTCGTGAGGTTTGATGTTCTCGTGTTGGCGGTAGGCGATGGCGGTTCGCTTCCAACCAAGGCAAGCCATCGGGATCGATGTCGATAACGTCAATGCCTGAGACCGCTCCGGTGGCAACACCCACTCGGGGCCAATGGGAATAGTCAGCGCCAACGACTGCGTTGTAGAAGCCGTTCGGTGTCAGCGGAGACTTCGAGAGCTTGCAGGGGAAGATTGGGAGGGTGTTGAGGCCCGGGACTATCATTGCTCCCCTCTCAGCCGCTCAGCAAACTCCTCAGTCAGTTCTTGTCCGTTCCTTTGCCGATCGAACCAAGAGTTCGCCAACTGCTCTTGGCAGTAAGCCTTCACTGCCTGATCTGGACAATGTGCAGCGGCGCAACTGAGCGAGAAGTAGATGGTTGTCTCTGCCCAAGCCAACTCGGGCACCGTCCAAGATAACTCTTCGTCGGCAAGCTGCTCCTGCCAGTGAGTTAAGGTGGAATAGCAACTGCACGAGGGCCAAAGCGTGCAGGTCGGTGAGTTCATTAGTCGGTGGATGTCGTGTTTGTGCTTGCTCAACCAACGTTTCATCTGATCGTCCTGTCGCTTTAGCGTCCTTTGCCCGCGGGTGTGATTATTTGATGTTTCTCTCCGGGATAGAGCTTCTGAAACCACTTCCATGTATATCGGTCTAAGGGCATTCCGTTTAATGGCGGACGCAAGCCTTTAACGAGCTGGCTCCATTGGTCGGTCCTTCCAGGTCAATCACAGTGCCAGCTGGGATACAGAATTGACCAACGGGCCAGTCGCCCCTTAATTGATAACGCATCTTTCTCTCCCTCCATTCACCGAGTTATTCCGTCTGCGCCGGGGACAGTTACGATCCATCTCGTCATCCCAAGGGGGTCATAGGCGGTTTTCATTGTGTCGAAGGTCGCCTGATCAAGCGGCTGAGCATTCAAAGGCGGCAATGTGATCCCCAAGCTCACAACAAGTGCAGACCAAGCATCGGGGCTTGCGCTATCGATCAATGTGCCTTGAGGGACGTAGCTTCTGCCACCCTGAAGGGGCCAACCTGTCTGCCTAAGCTGAAAGCGCATGATCATTTTCTCCTTTGTTCCGACGAACGATCAAATTCGTCTCCGAAGAAAACGGGGAGAGAGTTCGGTCAAGGCAGTTGGCGAACTCTCTCCCCTACTGGTGGCGTTAGCCGTCTCTACAGTTTCGGGAGTGGAAACTGGAGCCGAACTCTCACCACCAAGTGCGCCTACATACTCGATATCAAAACCAAGCGGCCCCTCGCGTCCGGCAACTTCATCAATGCCTTTTGACCAAGGCGATGAAGGAGGTTGTTGCGGCACTGGTGATGGCGTTGAGCCGGTGATCTTGGCTGGATTGAGTTTTGAGTACCGCCCTCCTGCATCGTCGGGGGTGTTCTGTTGGCGAGAGAAATAACTGTCGTTGCGTAGGACTTCTCGCTTCTCACGTTGGCTGATTTCATCCATGGCTAGACCCTCTAGGGTTTCGGCGCTTCCCCAAACGATTACGCAAGCGATCGGACTTCGGCCCCTCCCAATTAATAGAGGCGTCGGTAAAGTCTGTAGGTGTTAGCTGACGGTTGATGCGCCGTTCGAGACAGCCGACGCAAAGCATGCCGTCATGCTTACCGATGGGCCAAACATCATCCTTCACCATGTAATATTCGTCGGTGGTATCAATCCCACAGTCGATGCAAGCGGTGCTCATCCCTGCGCCCTCCGTCTCGTTGGCTCGACCGCTAACCCCTCCCGCCTGAACCACTCCACCGCTTGTCGGCGCTCGGCTGCAAACCATTCATCCGAACATCGTCGGGAACAGAAGCGCCATGATCTCGGGCCTTGGGGGTTGATTGGGATTGGCTCTCCGCAGTTCTCGCAGTGGTTGGGTTCGGTCATATCGAAGACCTCATCTCTCTCATCTCTCTCATCCGCCTCATCCGTCTCATTGGCTCATTGGCTCATTGGCTCAAGTGCCAGCCTACCCCCAATAGTCTAAGGTCTACGCACAAAAAATCAAGCGTTATCAAATATTTAGCGGGAGGTAATTCTGCCAGACTTGCCTTTAGCAGTCACGTCGAGGGGTCGTTGGAGAAAATAGTTTTCTAGCGGGGAGAAAGTTGAGGGCGCGGAGATCGAGCTTTTGATCCCAACGCCCTTGAAGTCGCTTGCCGGTGGAGCATTCCTCCATTGCTGTAACGCTCGTTCTCGGATTTACGATGGTGGAATGCTCCACTATCGACCTCTGCAAATCACTAAGATCGATGTTGAACTCTTTAACGAACGCCTTGCGGTACTCGTCAGAGAGACCTTCCCAAGCATTCTTGAAGTCCTGAAACTTCCTAAGCTCAGGTGGGTTCGTCAGCCGCTCACGTTCGTCGGCAACCATTGTGTGTGAGACGCCGATGAGTTTAGCGATCTGTCGATTGGACATGCCCGGACACTTTTTAATCCGTGCCCGCACCATCTCTTGCTTTTGCTTAGCGGTGAGATGGCGACGGTGAAGGTTGGTTTCGAGGACCCAAGCTTCCGCTTCTTCGATTGTGCCGACCCATTCCTTGAAGTCCTTAGCGGTGAATTGGTGACCGCAAGCTTTGGCTGCGGTGTATCGGTTCCGACCATCCAAGATCATTCCTTGGAAAAGGCGGATTGGTTCAAGGATGCCGGATTTGGCGATGCTGGCTTTAAGGTTCTCGAACTCCTGTCCCTCGATCATGGGGAACATGTTGGCGAAGGGGTGGGCGACGTAGTCATAGGCGGGCATAGGTGCAGGTACAGCGTTGGTCATAGTCGTTTCTCCTAAAGTGTGAATTGAAACTTCCCACCGATCTCGATCACGCCTTTGTCTTCGTTGAACTTGGCGGACCATGACTTACCAACCTTCACCGCCGGAGCGTTTGCATGCCCATGTGATCTCAAGATTGCTAGGCCCATCATTTGGTGACCGTTTAAGCCTAAGCGATGTGCTTCATCGATGATCTCTTGGGTGACGCTGACGGTGAGGGGCTCGGTAGCGTCTACAAATCGTTTGGGCTTCATGACGCCCTCCTTTCACTAGTGCTGCCGACAACACGGCTGTCTATCCACTTCTCCAAGTCTTGCTCACGGTACCGCACCAAGCGACCAGCCTTGACGTAAGTTGGGCCACCACCTGAGACGCGAAACCGTTCGAGCGTTCGTTGCGAGAGACGTAGTTGTGCTGCCGCCTCCCGCTGCGTTAACAGCGTTTGCATCGTGTACTCCTAGCGATGTTTGGGAGCGGCGAGCGCCTAACTCGGTCATACCGAGGGCTGCGCAGCGGGAGCGACCCTGCCTTTACCTGTCGGGGCCCTCTTGTTGAGGAAGTTATCCCGATCCGGACGCCAATGAGCCGACAATAGCCGCCGATGATGGCGAAAGTTTATCCGACTTTATCCGACAATAGCCGCCACAAACGCTAGTCTCCCAAGGATTGCATCCGGCGATTTGATCCTGCTTGCGTTTGTTCATGCGGGGCATCGATCCTTAATTCAATCAGTGTTGGTGGATGAAGCCCCTGTGATTTCATCCACCTTGTTTGCCCAAAGCTGTAACGCAGCACGCCTGTCATTTTCATATCGGGCACGATTGTAAATCCCAGCAACCCCAGCCTTGTGACCGCTAACGTGATTAAGGATCGCTTCGATAATATGCGGTAGCACTCCAAGCTCTGCCATCATCGTCGCCGCAGTCCTGCGGAGGTCATGAAGTCTCCAAGGCTTCGGCAACGGCACCCTCCGATCAAGTGATACTTTTGGTAGATGCCATCCGCCGATTGGGAAGCCATCGACGCCAAACACTCCCACATCATTAGTCTTGCCATTGCCGTTGAGCTTGGCCTTGTGCACGTTGGTAGCGGCTGCGCCGTTAATCCTCCGCTGAAGGATTTCCCTCACTTGCTTGGCTATCGGCAGTTGATGTTCTCGTTTGTTCTTTGTCCTCGCAGGTAA
>JGI24806J26614_1000522_pt1 | contig 12052 bp, 17 predicted proteins | sample Kansoi200umMDA_FD_26614 | JGI IMG/M metagenome (IMG submission 26614)
AGGGTGGTCAGCATCATCGGAATAGGTGGTCAACATGATCGGAATGGGTGGTCAGAATGGATCGGAATCTCCACCAGCGCTTGTATGTTTAGCTTTTTCAATAGAACTACATGTAAAATTACTCCTTCATACTTATGATATAATTGTAACGGGGCATGATATTAGAGAGCTCTTGAAGAAATTACCTGAAGAAGACATTGCTTACATATCAAATCATCCAGATTTTCACCCTATGCAGCAAGGGAACGGTTTTTTTGAGAATATTGATAAAGCGTCTAATTTATTCACAAGAGCTCGATATTATTTTGAGAAAATGGACACTCTTCATTTTAACACAGGGTTTTGTATTACGTTGGCTAAAGTGATTAGGAAAAGAATTGTTGAGCGCGTGCCTTATCTAAGGTATGATTTAGGCTTATTTTCCGAGTAACTGGTCTCGATGTCGGTAACACTGAAAAAGCTATCTATCTTATACGAAGTGTGGCGTTTAAGCAGTCTCGAAATCAAGAGAAGAGTTCAATGAAGATTATTTCCTGACTGCGTGATGTACGATGTCGCAAATCCTCAATATCTAACCAAGAAGACAGATTCACTATTCCAATTAACAAGCTATTTTTCAACACACTATAGCGAAAATAATAACTGGACTTCCGATTTTTCAATCAAAAGTCCAGCTCGCTCCCCCTGCTGGACTTGAACCAGCGACCCTCTGATTAACAGTCCCATTTATCCACAGTTTCGGTTATTTTCAGTTACTGCCAGTTGCTTCGTAAGTCAATTATTTTCATTTAGTTAAGGCCAGAATTCGGTAAATTCGTTTAGACTCATTTCCGTATGGAATGTGTCAAAACGTGTATCAAATTTCAAAACCTTCATTATATGAAAAAGGAAAAAGTGAGCGTGAAAGTAGTGCCGGATATCCGGCGGATGAAAGGGGAGGGGAGGTTCCCTTTAAAGCTCCGAATTACCTTCAAAGGAGAGCGCAAATATTACGGTACGGGTTATGATGCCAGCCAGGAAGAATGGGATAAGATCAACAGCGCGGAGGCCAAGGGAGATCTCAGGAAAAGCAAAGTAGAAATTGCCTCCATTGAAAAAAGAGCTCAAGCTTGCATTGAGGGAATAACACCCTTTTCTTTTAAGCAGTTCTGTAAGTACCCCTAAATCGCAGACAGTTTAAAATGAGACAAAAATCTTAATTTTAAACTGAACAGCGGCTACGCTGTATAACTGGAAGAGTAAATATGGTGGCATGGAGAGCTCCGACGTTAAACGGCTGAAGGAGTTGGAGGAAGAAAATGCCCGGTTAAAACGCATGTATGCCGAGCTTAGCCTGGATCATAACGTTTTAAAGGATGTAATCACAAAAAAAGGCTGGGGCCCTGCCGGCAAAGAGAGTTAGCGCAAGAGATTGTTGCGGATTATAAGTTGCCGATCAGCAGGGCCTGTAAGCTAGCGAAGCTACCACGATCCCAGTATTATTATCGAAGCGTAAAGGATGATTCAGCAGTCATAGCAGCTCTTCAAAAGCTAGCTTCTGATCATCCCACGTATGGCTTCAGAAAGCTCTTTGCATATTTACGACGAGCCGGACATTCCTGGAACCACAAGAAGGTCTACCGGATCTACCGCCAGTTGAAGATGAATAAGCGCCGGAAGGGTAAAAGAAGGCTTCCTCAACGGGTAAAGCAACCATTGCAGCAGCAAAGCCGGATCAATCAGAGTTGGAGTATGGATTTCATGAGCGATAGCCTGGTAGGCGGCAGAAAATTCCGGACCCTAAATGTGATAGATGACTGCAGTCGGGAGGTTCTGGCGATAGAGATCGATACGTCCCTGGCAGCCAAGAGGGTAATACGGGTTCTGAAAAGAGTTATTCAATGGAGAGGAAAGCCGCAAGTGATCCGGGTTGATAATGGCCCGGAGTACACCAGTAAGGATTTTGAGCTATGGGCAAAAGACGAAGGAATTATTATTCAGTATATCCAACCTGGTAGGCCCATGCAAAATGGCTTTATAGAACGATTTAATGGCAGCTACAGAAGGGAAATCCTGGACGCATACGTATTCTTTGAATTATACGAGGTAAGAGAACTGACTAACCGCTGGATGGAAGAATATAACACCTGCCGTCCTCATGAGGGGCTTGGAAACGCTACTCCACGGGAGTGGGCACAATTAGATCGGGACCAACAAACGGTGCCGGATGAAAACTGGAAAAGTACAAATTTAACTGTCTGAGAAAAGGGGTACTTACATTAGTTCAGTAATGCAATTGGATTAGAGTATAAAAATTACAAAAAGTAATTGCTCATTGGCGTGCTTCTATAGGAAGACGTTTTAACAAATGCAATTGCTTTTTGATAGCCCGAGAATTTCATCCCAGGCGGCTCACACTTCCATATAATTTCATGTAAAAAGTCGACGTCCTTTGTCTTCACCAAAGCGCACCAGGAATATTTATCTGACGAAGTTCCAAAACCAATTTCTTTTAAACCATATTTTTTTAAATGATTCCTTAGCAATGAAATCTCCATTTTTCCCTTTTGATTGTTGACTGCCCCGTCATAACCGTCATTTACGAAAACGGCGGTAACATTTTCATCGAATAACAACGTTCCTCTATGAGCAGCAAACAAATTATCGACCGTAAAGCATGCGACCTTTGAGGCAATTCTATTCCAATGTTCTTTTGCATGTGGCTGTCTTGCGGCTTTTATTTGTTGTTTCTTTACTGATTTTTCCCAAGATGCCTTAGCTAGAACAATTTGGGAACGGGTCAATTTTCGAGTGATCGTATGGCCTTTTTTATGAGCAAGATCATGATCATTAGGACATAAGACTGCTAGATCTGAACAGCTAACATTCTTAAATTTCGATCCATTAATATGATGAATGATATACGAATCGCTTTTTAAGCCCTTACAAATACAACAAGTAAAATTGTTTTTCTCAAGAAGCTCGAAGATAACCTCGTTCGGTATTGGCCTCCTCTTTATGCAGCTCTTAACTATTTCAACTTCTCCAATATCAAGATTATATTTTTTCTGTAAGTCTGCCCTAGTAATTTTATGGAGAGCATTCTCAGTAATGCCTAAGGCCTCTAGCTTGTGAGCCAAATCACTTGGGATGCCATAATTGATAAATATACTAAATTCCTTTCCCATTAAATTTTCAAATTCCGATTGTTTTTAATAAAGGTTAAGTGATCATTGTCTATAAAGAAGGACTCTATTTGCAATTTAGTATTTTTTTCTCAACTTTAATTAATCAAAACCTTACGCATGGCCGCAAAAGGAAAAATCGGCTTTTTTACCAAATACTTATCCAATCGTCACTATATAAGTGAAGTGCCTGTTGAAGGTAAGGAAAGTAGCAAGTTTCATTTTACAACAGGATATTTTGATCGGTATGTTAATCAAATAATACGAACAGGGAATTGTATAACTCTATTAAGCACCAAAATTTCTATAACGGAAGAGTCCTTTTGGAACATTAGCCACTTTGAAGATCTCGCGCGGCATGTATGTAAGCTCCCCTTTTTTTAGGCCCACCGAGGATTAGAGTTTTCAATTTTTTTTAGTAATCAAAAGGGACCGGATTAAATGTATTCCAGCGGAGGAACAAAGCCCAGCGCCTGGTGGGGCCTTGAACAGTTGTAATCCTGCTGCCACTCTTCGGCCATCAGCCTTACTTCTTGTAAGGTGAAGAAGTGGTAAGCATCTAAAAGTTCCCTTCTCAAAGAGCCATTGTTTCGTTCGATAAAAGCATTTTGTACCGGCTTTCCCGGTTGGATGAACTGTAATTGAATATTCCTTTCCTCACACCATAGCTGCAGCTTGTCGCTGACGAACTCAGGTCCATTGTCAACTCTGATCCGGAGAGGCTTACCGCGCATTTCCAGGAGCCGGTCCAGCACTCGGATAACTCTTAAGCTGGGTAAAGAGGTATCGACCTCGATCCAGAGTGATTCCCGGTTATAGTCGTCGATAATGTTCAGCACTCTGAACCGGCGACCATCCACCAGGCTGTCTGACATGAAGTCCATGCTCCACCCCTGATTTAGCGCGTCCGGGACGATCAGCGGTTGCTTTACTCGCTCTGGAAGTCGTCTCTTTACCTTCCGACGTATATTCAGTTTTAAGAGCTTATACACTCGATACAGCCGCTTATGGTTACACTCGTACCCCTTTCTGCGAAGCCGGTAGTAGCACTTCCAAAACCCGATGGTCGGATGCTTTTTGACCAGTTCCTCCAGCGCGTCCATCAGCACACTATCATCTTTGGGAACTCGCTTATACCGGAATACTGATCGGGGCAGGTCAACCAGCCTACAGGCCTGACGTACACTCATCTTCTCCTTTACCAGCAGTTCTACTGCTTCCCGTTTGTCGTCAGGCCGCCGTACTTTTTTTCCAGTACATTCTTGATGGCATCATTCTCCAGGGTGAGGTTGGCTACTATCCGTTTAAGCCGGTTGTTCTCTTCCTCCAATTCCTTCATCCGCTTCACTTCATTGGCTTCCATACCGCCGTACTTCGCCTTCCAGTTATAGATGGTAGCTTCACTAACACCGTGTTCCCGGCTCAGATCCTTGATGGATATGCCGGCTTCTTGCTGCTTTAAAATGGAGATGATCTGGGTCTCCGTAAATCGTACTTTTTTCATAATTGCGCCATTTAAGTTAGAGAATTTTCTCTAAACACCGTGGGCGCATTTTGGGGGAGCTTACATGTATTCTGGACTTTCAACAAGAGTTTTTTCTTAAAAATAAGCGAGGACATAGGCACGAAAAAATCATCCGTATTAAAAAGATGTCAGGAGCTAATTTCAGAAAACCCTGTTGCATACAGTGAACCAATACCAGACACAGCCGATGAAGAATTGAGGTTTTGTTATCTTAAAAAGCATAACCTACAGAAGGACCCTAAGTTCGACCAAATGTTTTCACTCGACGAACAGAACCGAAAAGCCTTTTTATTGGCTGTTGAAAAAAGAATAGCTGAATTCCCCCACCCGTCACCAGAGACCAATCGGGCCACTGACGCCGGCATTCCTATTCTGTTGAGTACTCCATCCCCACAAACCATTCTCTTTTTGGAAACTCTGGCTCCCATAGAAGGTGGCGCTGGAGCTACCTTACAATTCATAATAGATAAAACTGAACAGGCCGGCTTTGACTTCGATATATTTTCAACGATAACCCGCCTACCAAACGGCAAAAACCCATACGGTTTAAACGGTGCTATGGGCGCTATGGTCGACTTCTTCTATCAACACCGGTATTTTAAAAAGGAATACGGCCTGGAAGAGATCTTCAAAGCCTACCTTCAATACTCCGGTAACACCATCGGAAAACTGCATACTTTCCTCTCAGAATTCAGGGAAGACAAAAGTTATCGCAAGCATTTCGCCAAGCTCAAAGCCCTGAAAATAAATAAGCTGTCTTAGTATTTTAGGCAAGATTCTCCGTTCCTGATTTCTCTCCCTAATCGGCCTGATTTAGGGCCATTTTCATCGTTTCTTGCATCAGTTACTAACGAAAAAAGATAACTGATATGAACACAGTCAATCCATTTGATCTGATCCTTTCCAGATTGGATCAGTTACAATCAACTGTTAACATCCTGACGGATAATACTCAAAAAGCCCCTCCCTTGGCAGCGTTCAATCCCGAAAGGCTCCTGGATCTGGCCGAAGCCGCTGAAATTGTCCGGAAGCCCATCGGAACAGTCCGGTATTATATCCATCACCGAAACCTGCCGGCTACCAAGATCGGGAAATCCTACCTGGTCAAATTCGGGGAACTCCTGAAATGGGTGGAAAATTTCAATCAAAAGCCCGGCCACCAGGGCGCAGCCGACCGGATGCTCGTAAACCGCAAAAGGTACCGGAAAAGCTAGGAAATCCGGCTCACTCAATTTCAAAAAGGGTTTATATGAGTAAGGTTAACAAGAAACAGGAACACATCCGCCTGGAAAGGTACTTATCTGACCGGTTCAACTTCCGGTCTAATGAGATCACTGGGAGCATAGAATTCAAAAGAAAGGGGGATATCGGCTGGGAAGAATTGAATGAGTTTAATATCTACCGGCAGCTAAAATTGGAGGGATTCCGGGCAAACCTGAATGAACTGATTTACCTGTTAAAATCCGATTTCGTGGAAAAATTCAATCCCTTCCTCTCCTATTTTGAAAGCTTGCCGTGTTGGGGACCAGGGCGCCCGGATGTGATCGCCCGCCTGTGCTCCCATATCCACCTGAGGAATCCGGCCCGGTTTGAACGCCATTTCAAGAAATGGATTGTCCGGACCATCAAATGCGCCCTGGAAGATGGCTATTGTAATAAAAATGCGATTATCCTGGTCCACGAGCAGCAGAATTCCGGGAAGACCACCTTTATCCGTTTTCTTTGTCCACCCGTCCTTAAGAACTATATGACGGAAAACATCTCCTTTGACAAGGACAGCCTGATTGCCCTAATTGAGAATATGATCATCAACCTGGATGAGCTGGCCACCTTTACCCGAGTTGAGATCAATGCCTTAAATAGCATCCTAAGTAAATCCTTTGTCAAAGAGCGCCATCCCTTTGAACGGAAGGCCAAAAAGCTCGCCCGCCGCGCCAGTTTCATAGGATCGACCAATATGACAGAATTCCTGTCCGACCCCACGGGGAATGTCCGGTGGATTCCGTTTGAGATCTCCGCTATTGACTGGAATTACTCGAAATGCATCTCCATTGATGAAGTCTGGGCCCAGGCCTACGGCCTCTATAAAGCGGGTTTCCCATGTGATGTTACCGCTGAAGAGGTGACTGAGAACGAACAGGAGAATCGGCAATTCACGCTCGTTAGCACCGAAATGGAGCTGGTGATGAAATACTACATCCCAGGGACTAAGGAGGATCATGACCTGTTCCGGACCACAGGAGAGATTGAAATAGGGTTAAAGGAGGCAACTAAAGGTATGGTCAAAATATCCAGCCACCAGTTGGGAAAAGCGCTCAGAACGTTAGGCTATATCCGGGACAACCGGTACGGAAAAGGGAAGGAATATCCAATCAAAGCGTATTACCTCAAATTCCGTGATGAAACATGAAAACCTTCTTACTTGTCTTACTTATTCTACGAAACACAGGCCTGGCCAGCCATATAATAAGTAACAACAATGTTACTTGATCTTACTTACTACTTACTTTCTTACTTGCCCCATTTTTCTTTTCACCCGCCAATAAGTAAGAAAGTAAGTCCAGTAAGTTACTTTCTTGAAATACTATATAATTAACAACAATGATTTTTATGAACCAGCATATAATTTCCTGCCGGGAAGCCAAGCAAAAAGACCTGGTTACATACCTGGAAAGCCTGGGGCACAAGCCCCAAAAAATAAAAGGAGATGACCATTGGTATTTGTCTCCTTTCAGGGAAGAAAAAACGCCATCGTTTAAGGTCAATAAGAAATTTAATGTCTGGTATGACCACGGGATGGGAAAGGGTGGAAACCTGATCGACTTCGGAGTGCTTTATCATCAATGCACCGTCAAAGAATTACGACTGAAATTAAATGGACATTTTCCTTTTCAACAGCAGGCTCCTAACCATCAGATCATTTCCGAACAAAAGGCACCAGGGGAAGAAAAATACCGAATAAAAATAGTATCAGAAATGGCGATTGATTCCCCCTCACTCATCCATTATTTGAACACCCGGAATATCCCATTCGAGGTGGCCAGCATCCATTGCCGGCAAGTGGAATTTGAGCTTTATGGGAAGCGGATCACCGCACTGGGATTTCCCAACCGGTCGGGAGGTTATGAGCTACGTAACCAGCATTTCAAAGGCAGCAGCTCACCCAAAGACATTTCATTTATTGACAATCGTACCGAACAAATTGCCGTCTTTGAAGGATTTTTTAGCTTCCTTTCTTTTGCCACGATCAACCAAAATCTACATGCCCCACTGACAAATTGCCTGGTACTGAACTCCCTTGCCTTCTTTGAAAAAAGCCGTTCCCTGATGGAGAAATACGAGCAAATTCACCTGGTTTTAGACAATGATACTGCCGGTAAAAGATGCACAGCAAAGGCGCTGCAATGGAGCGATCGGTACATCGACCGAAGTGATTTTTACGGTCATCACAAGGATTTGAACGATTGGCTGCAAGAGAACGATCAGCATCCCAGGCAGCAGATAAGACAGGGCAGACGCTTATAACCGCCGAGAGCCGGCCACCCGTCGCACTTTTAGAATTTCAGGTAGCCAGCTATGTTTCGGTTATACCGAAACGCTGGCCCCCTTCATGCTCCGCATTCAGGGGGGCGGTTTTCCTCATGCTATCGCATTCGGAAAACCGGAAATACAAAGACATTGGAAAGACACAAAGACCATATTAAGAAGAAGGGCGGCAGGCCACCCAAAGCTGTAAAGAAGGATCAGCTGTTAGGGGTGAAGTGTAGCCTGATCGAGCGCCGGGCCATTGAAGCCAGGGCGAGATCCACCGGTCTTTCCGTGTCGGAATATCTACGAGAAATGGGACTGACCGGAAAAATTGACAGTAGAAATAAGGCCCTTCCGAAGGAAGTTTTGCAGCTCACCGGCACGCTGAACCACCTTGCTGCAAACATGAACCAGGTGGCCAAAAAGCGAAATCAAAACGATGTTTTAAACGCCCTTGAACGTGCCACGTTGCAGCAGGAAGTGACAGCGATCAAGCAGCTGGCCAGGGACATTAAAAACTATTTACAATGATCGGAAAAGTAACAACCGGCGCGTCATTTTACCATTGCATTTCCTATTGCTTGGAAGATAAACGAAAACTATCCGACAAGCAGAAAGAGCAGCTTTCTTTACAGGAAGGATTGCAGCATAAGGGCCGTGCGGAAATCCTGGAATACAACCGTTGTTTTGGAGACAAAAAGGAGCTGACCGAACAGTTCCGGGACGTCAGAAAACTGAGCAGACGAGTAGAAAAACCCGTCATGCACCTCTCTATCAGGGCAGCACCCGGGGACCAGCTGACCACCGAACAATGGCGTGAGATCGGCCAGGCAGCTGCCAAAGAATTTGGTTTGGAAGATCATCAATTTATCTGCGTCCTTCACAAGGACACCAAGCAACCCCATATCCATCTTGTCGGCAACCGGGTGGGGTATGATGGAAAGGTAGCCAGTGACAGTAATAGCTACGCCCGGATGGCAGCACTTTGCCGCCGCCTGGAAAAGGAATATGATCTTAAGCAAGTCCTCAGCCCCCGTCGTTTTTTGTCTCCAAAGGAACGGCAGAGCCCCCGGCAGGATCAACGAAAAGAGCAGTTGAAAGCGGACATTAAACAAACACTGCAAGGCGCCCGAAACTACGAGGATTTTGAGAAAAGGATGCAGAATAAGGGATACCTGGTAGACAAGGGCCGGGGGATAGCTTTTATGGATGATAAGAAGGTCCGGACCAAAGGAAGCGAAGTCGGTTATTCCCTCCAAACCATTGAACAGGTACTTGCCCAAAATAAGCAGAAGCAAAGATTGTCGTCCACCCAGCCAAAGGAGAAAACCCAGCAAAGAGAAATGACCCGTGAGACTGTTACCCGGGGCATGCGCCACCACCCGATCTCTGTAGAGGAAAAGACCATTGGATTTGCCATCGATGGTCAAATCGCCCACGGATTATCCAACGTGCTTCACGAAATGCTTAAGCCGGAAATTAGCCCGGCAGGGGGTGGTCGGAACCCCTGGGCTGAGGAAGAGGAATGGAGAAGAAGGAAGAAAAAGATGGGGCAGTCTCACCCTCGTTAAATCATTAAATAAAACAAAATTATTATGGAACCGAAAATTCTTGAAACAGTACTGACTGAAGTGCTGGAGGAACTGAAAAATAACAGCCAGGCCATTCTGGAGTTGACTGAGGAAGTAACGGTTTTAAAGGAAAAAGTATCTGTTTTTGAAAAAAAACAGGAGCAGCTGCAAATTATAGCGCCGCCGGCAGACACAGCACCCATTGAAAAAGTAGCTGAAAATTACTTTCTGGAATTTTATCGGCTTGTGGAAGCCCAACCCAAAAACGTGGTTCGGCAGTTCCGTCTGGTATTATTCCCGGAAACAAATACCGACCGCTATTACAAGATTGTTTTCGGACGACTCATTCCCTGGTCTTTTGGACTGGCTGCAGTTTTTTTCTTAGTTTCCCTGGGAAAACAGTATGTCAGCAGTTGGTCTGAGGTCCAGGAGCGAAGATACTATTATGAAGTTTACAGTGAAGCCTGGGACCGGCTGGACAAATCGCAAGACAAAGATGGCAGGCAGAAAATGAAGGACATCCTGCAAAAAGTTGTCAATAAACACGAAAAGAAATAACGCCCATTAACGGCTCAAAACCAAAACGCCTGCAAGTGATATATCAACTCCGGGCGGTAAATGGCAAATTCATTCCCTGAAAATCCTGCTTTTGCTTTTGGCTTTTAATAGATTCCAGATAAAATCCCTGATCATATCATACTTTACACCGACCAGGGCTGCAAAGCGGATCATTTCATTGATGGTGAATTCCCCGGGATCTTTCCATTTTTTACGGAAAGTATAAAACGATATGCCTAACTCTGATGCTATCCGCGTCTCACTGATTATAGCAAACATCTGATCAAAATTGGTCATGCTACCTGATTCCAATTCATTCTTAATCGAGTTTAGCCTATTCTGCCTTCTCTGTGCCTTTGCAATAAGCTGGGCATTAGCTTTTAATTTCCCTTCGGACACCGTATTAGCGTTTTGAATCTTTCAACAAGAAAGCTGTCTCAAGGAGGCACACAAGATTCCTGTGAAATAGTATTAGGTCCGCCCTTTTCTCTGGATCATTGAAAGGTGGGTTGTCAGTCGTTAGGCAGGTTTCCAAAATATCGTCCAGTATTCCTCGCAGATCGCATAGGTGGTAGTCACTGAAAAAACGTTCTAAAAAAGTGACGGGGCTTTTCCGGAAATCTTCTGATAAGAGAATCGGGTTGTTATAAAACTGATGATGATCTAAGTAGTGTGACATAAAGGACAGTTTTAAAGGAAACAATTGTTACAGACTGTTTTAGCCTGAAATGATTTACACCAGCAAGAGAAGGGAAGTAGGCTCCGAGCGGAGTAGCCAGGAAATCGAATAGGGTTGGAACCTACTTTGCCCTTTGTCCGACGGGTCCTGACAAGACCCACCACCTTGCGATGGCCAAACACAAAGACATAAGTAAGCCCAACCCTATTGCAATATAGGGATTGGGCGCTTAACTTATTCTCGCGTTTGTTTGAATTGTCAGGTTCGTCGGGCGAGACTCGTAAAAGCGCTTAACTCCATTATTAAGAGTACAACTAACGGTTAGTTAAAGGCATATTGAATTGCTGTACTTATACGAATATAAGAAGAAAAATTAAATAATGGTACAGGTACCATTGTAAATATTCTATTAAAATCCTCACTTGCCCTTTAAAGAAGCGTGTAAATGACTAAAATCGAACAATATATAATAGATCGGATACGTGAAAAAAGGAAAGAGCTTGGCCTCTCACAAGCTGATTTGTCTCAAAAACTAAATATGAGTGATAGTTTTGTGTCCCATGTGGAAACGCCTAATCGGAGAGCAAAATATAACGTCAACCACCTTAATGCCCTTGCAAAAATATTCAAATGTTCACCTCGTGAGTTTTGGCCGGAGAAACCCCTGTAACATTTATTAACTCAATTTCTATTTCAAAAATGAAACGGTTATATTTTATATTGCTTGCTTTGAGCATATCCAAGCTTGCCTATTCGCAAAAAGAATTTGAAGGGGAAATCATTTATGGACTTGAAACCATAAAAAAGGACAGTTCCTTTGATGATTACAATTTGAGGGCAGCCGGAGCGGCTAAGACAATTTGTATGTATAAGAGAGGCAGCTTTATTATGAGGCCGGACGCAGGGACTCTCGAGTACTATTATTTCAAACAAATTGACAACAAGGTATATTCAAAGTACAAAGATCTGGATACGCTTTTTTATGAACCTGGGGACAGGCTGCTGGCATCACAAGACTCTATCTACA
>JGI24806J26614_1000523_pt1 | contig 12051 bp, 10 predicted proteins | sample Kansoi200umMDA_FD_26614 | JGI IMG/M metagenome (IMG submission 26614)
CCATGTCCATTTATTTACGCACAGTACTTGAATTGTTATTGGTAGTCGTTGATTTAGTATTATTGTTTGTAACCGGTCTGACACCGCAGCCACACGCGAGTATTTCAGCACAAAGTCCAAGGCACACGAGGGCCATCAAAAATAGCCTGTTCATAGAAAATCCTTTTTTGGTTAAGGGGTTAAACTAATCATACTTTCATCTTAACGACTTAGAGAGTTAAAAGTCAATAAAAAAATTAGTAAAAATTTTCAAATATAAATTGTTTGATTGAAAAGTGGGAGAGAGTTTTGTAGAAAGTTCTTCTTGTACCTATGCCTGGTAACCGTGGTGGAATGAGAGAGAGTGAAACTTATGCGCCAAAAATTTCTTTGATTTTATTTTCAAGATCTTGTTTTGACCTATACCCCATAATTGAGTCTGTCAGTTTGCCATCTTTAAGGAACAGAAAGGTGGGTACAGATTGTACCTGGTATTCTTGAGCAATATCCCGCGCTTCATCCACATTAAGCTTTGCGAATGTGTAGGTGTTGCCATAGGTTTCTGCAAGCTCTTCAAAGTAAGGAGCCATATGTTGGCAAGGACCGCACCAGGTTGCGTAGACCTCTATGATAACCGGTTTGGTCGATTCTTCAATTTCTGTTTTAAAATTATGTCGCGTAATACTAATGATCATGAAAGCACCCTTATTTAAAATAACGTATGTTATTAATCTATAGCAACAAATCAGTAAAAAATCTATAGTATTAAAGTTTTTATAAAAACTATTGAAGTGCAAAGGACCGTTTTATAAGCTAAAGATACCTAAATTTTGCTGTAAAAGGTTTATTATGATGTATAAAAAGTTATTCTTCATTATGTTTCTTGTGAAAAGCGGGTCAGCTTTAGCCCAAAATGAGGGTGTCGACGAAGGGAAGATACCGACAACCTCAGACGTCGATATTAAGCGTAAATCTGCTGAGTGCAAGCGGATGGTTACAAATGCCGTAAAACATTTTAAGAAAGTTTCTGTAGAAAACGCTTGTAATGATTTTATTAATAGCAGCATATGGCGAAAAGGCGAGCTTTTTGTGTTTGTTATTGATGGTGATGGCTTTCTATTAGCGCATGGAGATGATCATGATTTGATCTGGAACGATATTAGTAAGCTTCAAGGGATTGGGGGCAGACCCCTTTTAAAAAATTTTATTAGGATAGGTGCAAAAGGCGGTCGCGTCAGTTATTTATGGGATAATTCTTTCAAAAGCTCCTATGTAAAATCGGTTATAAAGGATGGACGCACCTATCTTTTAGGGTGTGGTTTTTTCCCAGACGATAATGAATATCAAACTCAGCAGCTGGTAAAAACAGCGACTGCATTTTTTAGGCAACATGGTGCTGTTGCAACATGGCCATTACTCAGTAACCCTAAAGGCCCTTTTATCAAAGGTGACGTGTATCCATTTGCCTATGATATGGAAGGCACGGTAATGGCGCATGGTCAAAACCCTGCGTTGGTGGGGCAGAATTTGATTGATCTGACTGATGATCGAGGAAAACCGATCATTCGTGAACTTATTAATATTGCAAAAACTAAGGGGAAGGGTTGGATTGAATATGAATGGCGTAATGAACACAAACGATCCTATGTCGAGCGTGTTTTTGGCCCGAAGACAAAAAAATATTATCTCATCGCGGCAGGCTATTATCCAAATATTAACTTGCAAGCTGTAAAAACATATGTCCATCGAGCTATTTCTTATCTAAAAACTAATGGCGCAAAAGTTGCTTTTGGTGAGTTTTCAAACTTAGTAGGTGAATTTGCAAAAGGTGGCCTTGGCATTTTTGTGTTTGATTATACAGGCCTAACCTTAGCCAATGGTATAAATCCTTCTTTTGTTGGACAAAATCTAATTAAAGCGAGAGATGAGACTGGTAAATACTTTGTTCGTGAGACGATCAATCAAGCGCGAAAATATGGGAAAGCATTGGTTAGTTACCGCAATTTTAATGCTCATACTATAGCGTATGTTGAAAATGTAGAAACTCCTGATGGAAAATTTATCATAGGCACGGAGTTTTTCCCTGCATCAAAAGCAGCGTCAACTCTTGCACTGGTTAATGAAGGGGCACAATATTTAAAAACGAAAAAAACATCAAAAGCGTTGGATGACTTTAGCAATCGTACAGCCGCTTTTTTAAGTGGGGATTTGCGTCTTTTTGTATATACGGAAAATGGAACGAGACTTGTAAATGGCACACAAAAAAGTCAGATCTGGCATAACTTTTTAAAAACGACTGATCAAGAAGGAAAACTGATTATAAAGGATCTTGTCGGCCTTGCCATTAATGGCGGCGGATGGGCCACATACAAAACGCGTAATGCCACCCGCAAAGTGTATGTAAAAGCTGTTGAGAAAAAAATCAATGATAAGGTAGAAAATTTAATTATAGGTAGTGGTTATTTCTTATAATAGTCTTTTAGTGATGCATCGGATAACGTCTATTGTAGAAGAACATCGATGTTTTCAGGTTTTCGCAGCTTGGGTACGCTAAAGCTATCAAGGCGTTCTTGTTACAGGACTTCCGCAAACATTCTAAAAATCTGATGTAGACATATTTTGAAAAAGAAATAGAGTCTGCTAAAAGTTTTATTAAACATTAAGGAAAGTCTACAATGATCGTTTTGTACCAATATAACATCTTATCCATACTGATTCATGTTTTTAGATTGCAGAATGCATGTTTCCCGAAAATAATCGAGCAGTAGCTAAAACCATCAGGGTCGAGTTCGCTGATTAATGAATATTCAATAAAATAGAAATAACCCTCAATTACCTATCTATAGCAATCAACTTAAAAAAAGGACAAATATTTTTTGATTCCTTGAAGCTTAATGAATAAATGTAGGTGCGTGCTTAGCACATTATGTTTTTAGCTTCTTTAAACACCATTTCCTACTATGTTTAAAAAGAAGCTGATACGAATCCGCTTTTTACAAGCCAAACTTACTCTCATTATAATATCTCATCAAAGTACCCAGAAGGCTGCTGCTTTAAAAATCTGCTAACAACATAAGTCGCGCATAAACTGTCTCAAAGATCTGATCAGATCGTTTAAAATATGCCAATACACTTTGGTAATTTTTACGCTTGAGCCGTCTAAGAGCAGCTTCAACATTTTTGAGGCTAAATTTTTTCCTTTCAATTTGCAGCAAGGCGTAAGCAAAAATACATTGATTATGTGATTTTCTTGGGCGGCTTGCGTGCGGGCTTGACAATGATTAAGCCCCAAATGCTGCTTAGCTGTCCTAAAAAATTTCTCAAATCCCCATCTGAATCCATAAATCTCTGCATGCTCTGCAGCGCTTGCTTTATAATTGCTCACTTGATAAACAATAGTAACATTACCATTTTTTGATGTCCTTTTAACCGCAGTAAAATAAAGGAACATTTCCTTCCAAATGCCACGTTTTGTTCGAGTATATCGTCTTCCTTTGAGCCTTAAAGCTTCCAATTGCCTTATTGGTACCTTATTTCCCTTATATTCGATCACTCGATACCTCATTTCAAAAAGTATGCCCAAACTCAAACATTTTTTGAGCATATTCTCGGTCGCGTATAATCCATCTGCAATTAGCATATAAATCGGTAGTTTTTTGCGAATTCTAGCAATAACTTCATGAGCAACTTCCCATTTTTTCTTGTATGCTCCTTGAGCAAGTTTCGATGACAACCAAAGTTCTTGATCAATAGGAATTACTGTTTTCCCGTCAGTTAAAACCGCAGTGATAGAGCAAAGCGATCGATACGTAGTGACGTTGGATGAATCATAGTTGTCACAAGCTCCTTCGATCTCTTTAGAATAGATTTTTGCAATCAACGTATCATCGATAATGAGATATAATCTTTTGCCAACTAACACATTCATTGCTAAGGCCACTAAATCAGGGGTAGTGACTATTTTTTCTTTGAGAATTCGGCATAATTTGTCACCGCTTACTTGAGCAACGATGGCCATTGCTTCACAAGTTTTTCTTGGAGATGTAGACATGAGCAGCGCAATTGGATACATTAATTGACGTTCAATATTGATCATGAGCTCTTTCCTTTTTTTGTGTTTAAAAAATAAGAGCTCATTTTCTTTTAAATGTCAAATCTGATCAGATCTTTCAGTCACTGCGGAACTCCTGGATACTATTTTTTAGGCAGATAATTTCTTGTCTGCATATGAGGGCCTCCTAAAAAGTTTAAGGTTTTTTGAGGCCCTTATTTTATACCAGTTTGTTTCAAATGTACCAGAACCAGGTCAATCGGATCAGCTTTTTCAGTTATTGCGGAACTCCTGCTTAAAATTATATTATATCTGAAATTATATTGGCTTTTTTGTTCATGTGTCGCTTTAATTTATAATTTTATTTTATAAATTTAACTTTACAGATCCAACCGGATAGCTTAGAATCATTAGAGCGAAGGCAAGATTCATTTTAGCACTGTATGCGCTCAAATGATGTTTACAGAAATCAAAAACAAAATCTAGGAAAATAATTAATGCTAGAAACTGCCACAGGCAGTCTAAAAAATAAATTTCAGAAAGGGCAACTCGTGTCTAGAACTTATATATGTGTTATTGCGCTTACAATTTTAGGATGGACCTACACGGCTTTTGGCATGGAGAAAGAGAAAGCGAAGAGCGAGGCCCAAGAAGAAGCCAGGGAGGCGACAAAGGAAGCAAATATTAAGGATTTAGAAAGTGGTAAAACAGCAATAATTGCACGTTTGTCAGACACGAGGGTAGCAGATATTATTGATTTTTTCGTTAGTCAGAAGAAGTATGACCTTTTAGATCTGACACTTAAAACGTATCTCGATAGATTGAAGGGACGTATGCAGGTTAGCGAAGATGGTCAAACAGCCGAAAGTGCTCCGCAGAAATTCAATTCGGTGGGTGATAAGCGGCAAAAGGTAACCCCGGATCGATCAGGATATCCTGAGGTTGCCGAGGAGCAAAGGTTGTATCAGCCACATCGGTTACGAGCATTAGTTGCGAGAGCTGTGGCTCAAAGGGTTAGGAAGATTAATAACGCGAGGACTCTAAAAATACTTCCACTAGAACTTAGAGAACTCGTGCTTCAATCTAAGCAACTTACTGAAAGCACTTTTTCCCTGCTGGATGAATGGCTCAACGAACTAAGAGATGAAGTGATCCCAAAGGATGGCAAACAGGATTTTTCAGATAAACCATATGTGCACATTCCAGATTTTTCAGCTGAACAATATGTCCACCTTATTTGGATAGCCCGTCATATCCGCTTAAAAAAACCGCACAGCAAGGCCATGGCAGGAGAATTGCGGCAGATACGCGATGATAAAGTTAGATTTACAGTTTTGAGATGCCTCATTCGAGCGAGCGGGCTCAAATTAAAAACACGTGCAAAGTTGGCAGTCACAATGGCGTTAGCAGAAAAAAATGAGTGGCGTGAGAGAATCTTAGAAGAGTTGGCCATTCAAATAGAACTTAAATTCGATCCTATATTTCTTACTAAATTTTTTTTTAAATTCCCCCCTGATGCATCTCGGGTATTTTTTACAAAAGCATTTCTCATAAATATCTGTGAAGTAATAGATCAGTTAAAAAATTCCCCACAAGGCCTATTAAAATTTATTGAAAATCGTGATTATCGTTGCTCTGCATTCAGTACCGATGTTATTGAACTGTTGATTTACGCAATACGAGGATCGTTAGCTAAAAATGAGGTTAGCGCTGATGCTGTTAAGATGCTTGCACAGCTCCTAAGGGCTAACGATTTGCCGAATAAAGCGGAAGTATGGCATTGGCATGCACACGAAATGATTTTTGACATCGAAGATATAATTGAATTCCTAATTTTTTTAAAAAAGCCCATCTCTGATGAAATAAAATGTTCTAAGATGCATACAGAAGGAACTAACGCGAAAAAACTGCATGATTTTTTTTGCAAAGACACAGCGAGTTTTTGCCTCGAACTTTTAAATGGGGCTGATATAAATGCTCAAAATTCCAAAGGCGATACACCTGCTCATGTTGCGTTACGAAAAAAAAATTTCAAATTGATTCTTTTATTAGCACGTTTAAATTATCTTGGGTTTAAGGTTGATATGAATTGTGTTAATAAACAGAAAGAGACTCCAGTACAACTTTTACAATCAATACAATTTGTTAAAAAAATGGAAGAGACTCCTATAGATCCTTTGCAATCAGTAAAATTTGCTAATAAAAAGAAAAAGACTCCTGTAAACCCTTTAGAATCAGTAAAACCGGTTAGCGTATTAAGTCCTTTAAATATGAGTGTAACGGCTTTTGCAGGGAGCACTAATGTAGCACTCTCGCAAGAACAGATTGATTCCCTAGCGAACGGTATGCCTGATGTTGCAGCGTCAGCATGGCTGGAAAAAGGAGATTTCATTAGCAAACAGAGTCAAGTGAGACCCCGGCTCATAAAGATGATTTTAAACTCCCAGAAAAGTCAGGAGAGTCTAACAGACCTGTTGAAAAGGGCATGGGTTTTTGCACTGAAAGAAAAAAATGGGGAAATTCGGGATCAGTTACTCGAGCCTTTAGAGCAAATCGCCTGCCAAATTAAAGAGAAAGGTAGCTTGCCTACTCTTTTGAGGAATCAACAAAAGTTGAAAGAACTTTTTTACTTTGTTTATGAAGTAACAGAAGGGAAAAAAAATATATTGGCAGATCTCCCTGAAGGGGAACTTTTTCCCTTAATTGAGTTACTTGAGTACTTGGGTTGTTTTAATTCTGTTTTTGAACGAATTAACATTAGCGAGGATTTGACCTGCAAGCTCCTCTATGAGGCGAGCACAATGGGCCAAGAATCTTCTGAAGTTTATCACTTCATCAGCTTGATCCTTAATGGTGCTGATTTAAATGAGTGTGATGATGCAGGAAATTCACTTTTTCATTATACAATATTGCGAGGAAATTTTAAGTTATTTAAAGAATTGCTTAGAATTTTTTTTCTAAATATACGTATACTTGATAAAAAGAATGCACAGGGTGAAACCGCGCTTATCTTAGCGGCTCAACGGGAAACAAAAGAATGCCCTTATACTCGCCTATTACTTGAAAAGTATGCAGATCGTTCACATTGTAAGGGCAATGATAATCGGAAATGTAATGCATTGCATTATCTTCTTGCAAATGGATGGGCTACAGATCCTTATTTTATAGAACAGTATAAATTAAAAATATTGAATGATTGTCCATGCCAGGAAGCATCCTGCCAAGCACGGTTGGAAAATTTGAAGCTAATCTTACCGCTATACTAGTAGTGCGGGAAAAGTAGCTTAAAAAGCATCGTCCCCGACATATGCCAGATGGGTAATTCGGATTGCTCCTTAGTGAAGATGCTTTAAGTTAGCGTTTCCGGGATTCAGCTAGGGTAATCAGGGATCCAGAAGGTCGAGCAAACGCTGTATAGATCTGTTCGAATTTTCACGAACAAAAAAAGTAAAGTTTTTTATGGTTCTGAAGATTCGGCCGCATGTATGACTCAGTGCAAAAAAAAGAGGATTCGGAAACGAACAAAAAGCTTAATCGCAGGTTTAATCTTTAAAATTATATTATATCTGAAATTAAGTAGGTTTTTTCGCTCATGCATAGCCTTTATGTTATAATTTTATTTTTATACATTTACTTTACAGATCTAACCGAATAGCTTAGAACCGCTATAAAGATCAGTATGAATACATACCTCGATCAGTTCAAGAATTGTGAAGGAGAAAGTATAAATTTGCGCGTTTCAGAGAAGTGCTTGTCTGAAAAACCCACTCATCGCAGTCTTGCTGAATGATTTCGACGTAATGTGCGTGTTTAGGTATCGTCTTTAGAAGTGCCTGTGCATGGCCTCATAGTGTGCCTATGAAGGTTTTCTAAAATGTTTTTATGAGAGTAGTAGCTATTACTTATTAGCCTATAGCCTTACTTTTTTAATAAAAACGTTAAACTAGAGCTTAACAAGGTGGAGGAAAATATGAAAGAAGCTTTCAAAAAATTGATGATGAAGCAGGTTCAAGACGCTTTGAATAATTTTTCAAAGCTTGCAAAAAAACCTACTCCACCAAAGGTTGGATACGAACCATTCGCGAAGCGCTTTGCATGTCGGGATCTGCATTAGCAACTAGATTAGGGTGTTCTCGGTCTAATGTTACCACAATAGAGCGAAGCGAAGAACATGCGACGATTAGTTTAAAAACATTGGAAATTGTTGCGCAAGCATTACATTGTCGGCTTGTGTATTGTCTTGTACCTAGAGAGTCATTGGATGAAATGCTTGAAAAACGGGCTCGAATTATTGCTAAAAAAAAATTAAAATCATTGATCATTCCATGTCATTAGAAGGACAGGGTTTAAACCCTAAACAGCTTCTACAAGAAGAAGAGCTTGTTCAACAATTATAACAAGGTAATCCTAAAAAGCTATGGCGCGATTGGTGAAGTTCACTTATTCCGGAAGGAGCAGCACCAATAGATAGTGATGAAGTAGCCTCTTTAATACCACCATATAGCGCAACAAGGACTAAATGCCTGAAAGAGAAAAATAATCGAATTGGTTAAGAATGGGCATTTAAGCAAAAAGAAATCTTAACGATTACATGTATCAAAAACTCACGCACAGCTTTATGGAACTTAAAAATGGCAATTTCATAGATCTGAAAACCGTATGAGCGTTCCTGGTCTCAAATTCCAACAAGACCTAAAAGCCTGTGTGATGATGCGGGCTATCATGTGAGCCATAATTTATTTTTAAATGATGAGATTGCGGTTAGATTTCATCATGGTTGGCGTGAATTCATCTCATCAAAGAGTAGTAAGTTGCAGGAAGCCGCCCAATTTTGAATTGGCATTGTCTATTGATGAGCAACAGTTCGCAAAGCAGGCTAAAGCTGCTTACGTGCAGCCTCACTGATGGGAATGCATTCTGGAGCATTTTGCTTAGCATCATAAGCGTCATATTGAGCATTCAATTGCGTGAGTAGTATAAACAATCTTTCGAATTGCAGGTGAAAATTGCAAGAATGGAATAAAGTGTTTTGCATCATTACTAGTGCCAATTGCTATCATTATCGTTAAGCTATCTCTGAAGTCCAGGTCTTCGTTGCAACCCTCGGAGATAATTTAATCAGTAATTAAAAAAATTGCTGTTACAATGCCAAAGCCCCCTCTTGATAAAACTATTGAGACTGATAAGCTGATCATGGTTGGTAGCTTTGCCGTGGGCAGTTCTGCCAAAAATCAAAATTTCACATATTTCTTAAGGGAGTTCTCATGCAAAAGCAAGAGTCATGTTATGTCATTGATGGAACAGGCAATAAAGTAATGCTATGCATCAACACTGCAGCGCTAACGGACATAGTTGAGGCTTTTAAAGACCTCTCTCTTGAGCACAAACATCTTGTACATGAGCAAGAGGTCAATCTTCAAGCTGCTCGAAAAGTAGCATAGTTTTTAATCAGTTTCTTATTTGAAAATAAGTTCTTTAAGCACGGTAACGATAAAAAGTCCACCAAATATCATAAGAAGCGCGCCAGATATTTTATTGATAAGCATAAAGACGAAGGGTGTGACTCGATGGCGAAAATGTGCAATAACGGTGCTTAAGCCAATAAACCAAAACCCAGAGCCACAAAATACGCCAAAACACAAGAGAAAGGCGTCTTTAAAATTATGCTGCCCTTCAAATCCTATCGCAGCAAAAGCTGCTAAAAACGTTAGAATAGTCATAGGGTTAGTAAGGGTTAAAAGCATTGTTTGTAAAGCGGTTGTAAAAAATCCAGCGCCCTTTAGAGGTTTATTCAGAGAAAGTGGAGCTGTATTATACGTGCGTGCGCCTAGATAGATAAGCAATGCTCCACCAATGAGATATAAATAGCTCCTTGCCGAAAATAAAAAAGTAGAAAGTGCTGTCAATCCAAAAGCTGCGACCATTGCATAAAAGCCATCTGCTAATGCTACCCCAAGTGCAGTGGCTAAACCGGCATGATGGCCTCTTGTCAAACTTCTTCTAATCGTCAAAATAGAGATAGGTCCAACAGGAGCCGCCATTGATACCCCTATCATAAATCCCTTAATAAACGTTGGTATGGTCATAGCAGTGGATTTTTTTTAAAGCCAATCAGTCGACATTCAGGTTGTGGAAGAATTCCAAAGTGATCAAATACCATTTTTTGCATTTTCTGTGCAAGGACGATAATGTCGTATGTTGTTGCTTTGCCCTTATTGACGATCATATTCGCATGTTGATAGGATACAATGGCATCACCAACAGACAGTTGGCCTTTAACACCAATTTTATCAAGATAATATGCTACATAAATAAGCTTTTGTCCGTGACTCATGAGGGTAACTTCATGATCATAAAAATTTCTAAAAAAACTACCGCAGGTAAATGCGGTCGGATAGCGCTTTGCCCGATGCCGAATAATCTCATCACTGCGGCCTTTTGCATACATGGCAGTTGGCGTGTCTACTCGTTTAAGCTTAAAGGTTGCACTTGCCAAATAATAATCACCGTCATGCAATCGGGATTGATTATACCCAAAATTAAACCAGTCATTACCAACAGTAAGGAGCTCAGCCGTTTTTTTGTGGATGACTGTTGCGCTTACGATAAATTGGCTTAAGAGAAATTCAAAGTAGTGTATATTGATAAAGACAGACCCACCAACGGTACCTGGGATACCGCTAAATTCTTCTAATCCGCTAAGATTATGTTCAAGGCACCAAGCAATAAGATCAGGAAATCGAACTCCTGCACCCGCCTCAACTATATCATATGTTTCGTCCAGCCAATAGCGTTTAACCTGTTTTAGCTGGGGACGAATTACTAGTCCATCAAATCCTTCGTCACTAATAAGCACATTGGCACCTTCACCGAGTATACACAGAGGCAGATTCATGGTTTGAGCGTATGAAAGCGCCGCTTGAAACTCTTGTGAGTTGATAGGCTCTGCAAAAAAAACGTGCAGGACCACCTGTTTTAAACCAATTTTTATCAAAAAGGGGTATCGAAGGTGAAATTACATAAGAATATTCTTCAAGATGCGGATGTAGGCTGATACTAGAAACTGACATATGTCCCTTTATCTATGCTGCCGAATGAGAATTTTATGGGGTAACGTTCGTATATTTACCTGCGAGGTGTCTACAAGGTCAAGGCATTGTTGGCTGCAGGTATTATGGTAAATTTCTATGCATGGTGGACAGACGATAATTTGCTTGTTACATTCTGCATTGATACAGTTACTGTAATCATCATAAGGAACTTTGCAATGTTCGCATGATGCCAGAATGTCGTCCGTAACTGCGTGAGTGACTCGTCCATCAAAAACGTAATTCTTTCCACGGAAAAATCCCTCGGGGTAAGCCTCAATGTATCTATGAATGCCACCTTGTATGTGGTATACCTCTTTAGCAATATTTTTCTTTTTTAAGTAGGCACTAGCGCGTTCACACCGAACGCCAGCCGTACAGTACATAAGAACTTCTTTATCTTTAAATAGATCAAGGTTTTGATCAATGTAGGCAGGGAAATCCCTAAAATTATTAATATCAGGAGTTATGGCATTTTTAAAAGCGCCTATTCGAGATTCATACTTATTGCGAGCGTCCAAAATGACTAAATCTTCAGGGTTTTCTTGCATGAGACAATGCGCTTGCTCGGGGGTTAGAGTAGGCCCTGCGTCCTTGGGGTTGGCCTCCTGAGAGTTTAGCCGCAAACAAACAATTTCTTTTTTAAAAATGACTTTAAGCTTAGGAAAGTGGTCTGCCTCACCGGTGCTTTCTTTAATATCCGCATCTGAAAAAAAGGCATTGGTGCGAAGGGCACGTTTGTACTGCTCTACTGCCTCCTCTGAACCGCCTAGAGTGGCATTAATACCTTCATGAGCAATGAGAATACGCCCCTTTAGGTCAAGTCTTTGGCAAAGAGCTCGTTGCTCTTCCACGATGGCTTCAGGGTTTTCTATAGGTATGTATTTATAAAAAATTAGTATCTTTCCCATAAGAATCTATGTATTAATAACG
>JGI24806J26614_1000524_pt1 | contig 12047 bp, 4 predicted proteins | sample Kansoi200umMDA_FD_26614 | JGI IMG/M metagenome (IMG submission 26614)
AAACTAGAAAGCCGCTTCCCCCGGTTCATGGATAAATATATGGGTGAGGACATGGCAAAATCAAGATGAGTATTGGACGGCACATCTTTGGCGATACCTGTTACTTTAAGTTGCAGGTGTTTATCAATCATGACTACCTTACCCATTGGATCCTCGTTTCCGAAATATTTTTTGGCGGTTGTCTGTGTAAGTACCACGCTGTTGGGGTCTCTTAGCGCCGTTTTAGGATTGCCTTTGATTAATGGAAAAGAAAATAAAGTGAAAAAACCGGAGTCCGCCAGGATTAATTTCTTTTCATTAAACGCCTTTTCACCAAATGATACCAATGCATTGGATGGCATCACCCGTACAGCCTGCCGGATCTCTCCGGGAAAATCATTTAATAAAGCGGTAGCATAAGGTCCCGAAACCCAGGGAACTCCAGGCTTTGTAGTATCATAAATACGCATTACCCGGTAAATATTAGCCGCCTGTTTATGAAATCTGTCAACACTGAATTCATTCATAAGGAAAAGATAGATCATCAGGCAAACGGTGATGCCAATGGTGAGTCCCAATACATTAATGAAGGAAAAAGCTTTACTCTTCATCAGGTTTCTCCACGCGATTTTCAAATAATTTTTAATCATAGTTTTCTGAATTATACCAATGAATACTCACTCTGTTCTTAATGATTTCACCGGGTTTGCCAGCGCCGCTTTTATAGCCTGAAAACTTACTGTTAACACTGCAATCAAAACAGATGATAGTCCTGCCATCAAAAACATCCACCAATTAATCGTAATCCTGTATGCAAAATCCTGCAGCCATTTATTCATGATAAACCAGGCCACCGGAGAAGCAATAATTATTGCTATGAAAATAAGTTTGACAAAATCTTTTGACAATAGCATGGCAACGTCTTTCACCGATGCGCCTAACACTTTCCGGATCCCGATTTCTTTTGTGCGCTGTTCGGCGGAAAATGCCGCCAAACCAAATAAACCCAGGCAGGCAATGAGAATAGCAATGACAGTAAAATATATCGTGATGCTGGAAATCCGCTGTTCTTTATCATAGTTGCGTTGAAAGTCCTGGTCAAGGAAGGAATATACGAAGGGGGTTTCAGGATTCAGTTTGTGCCAGGATTTTTCAATGGCCGACAAAAGCTTTGCATAATTGTGGGTTTGAAGCGTGGCGATCAAGTAGCCATAGCGGTTAGAAAATAATCCGGTCGTAAATCCAAAAGGCTTTATTTCATTATGCAGGCTTTCAAAATTGAAATTCTTTACAACCCCGACTATCTGCAACTCGGCATGATTGTTTCCAATATCGTATTGTATTTTTTTCCCAATGGCATGGCCGGCCTGGTAGCCGAGTTCTTTTACAGCAGCTTCGTTCAATATGATAGCGGCAGAATCAGAAGTAAAGTCTTTTGAAAACGACCGGCCACTTATCAATTGAAGCCCCAGTGTTTCGAAATAATCATTTTCGATACCGGACAGACGGATATCTACCATATCCTTGGACGTTTTCCCTTCCGGATAAAAGAGCGCGTCGCTAAGATTAGCAATACCGGGATACGTGGACCCGCTGGTGACCGATTTTATTTCAGGATTATTTAGTAATTCATTTTTTAGGGGAATATAATCTTTGGCGGAATTCTTATAGGCCTGCTGCAAGGGTAGCACGATCTGTTGATCCTTATTAAATCCCAGCTGCTGGTTTTTTAACAGATTCAGCTGTTGAGATGTAACAATTGCGCCGATCACCAAACAGATCGAAATAGTATATTGAAACACCACTAATCCCTTCCGGATAATGGTTGCGGAAAAACTGTTGAGTATTTTTCCTTTGAGCACCGAAACCGGCTTAAATGCCGATAAATAAAAGGCGGGGTACAACCCTGATAATAACCCTGTAACCATTGTTAGACCGGCAATCCAGGCAATCAGCCCCGGCTGGCTTAACGGGTCCATGTGTTTTTGGGTAAGGTTATTGAATTCCGGTAACAACATCCGGGCGAATGTGAGACCCAGTAAAAGTGCGATCAGGCACATAATAAACGATTCGCCCAGAAACTGCCATATCAATAAACTTTTGTTTGCCCCCATTACCTTACGCACCCCAACTTCCCGGGCCCTTTTTTCAGAGCGGGCCGTACTAAGATTCATAAAATTGATACAGGCAATGGTGAGGATGAATATGGCTATCGAGCCCAGTATATATAGATAGGTAATGTTTCCATTGGCCGCTATTTCATTGCCGATGGCAGAATATAAATAAATGCGTTTTAAGGGTTGTAAAAAAAGTGTTTTTGAAAATCCGGCGGTTTTCATATCGGCGCCGGCGTGCTGCTCAAAAAACGCCTTCATTTTTCGTTCAAACGCCGGTGTATTCACTCTCTGTTTGAGTTTCACATAAGTAAAGAAAATATTGTTCGTTGTCCAGCGTGTTTGTTGCTGTACCCAGTTCCACATATCGTTATTACGCATCGAAAGAAAAAAATTGGCAGGTATATGCGATTTGTATTTTTCGGTTGTAAAAACACCCTTTACGGTATAATTAAAATTCCCAAATGGCGTATTTATCAGTAAGGCCTTGCCGACCGGGTTACTGTTACCGAAAAATTTCTGCGACATTTCTTTCGATATTACCGTACTGTTCGGCAGATTGAGGGCTTCGAGGGCATTGCCATAAACGAAGTCGTATGTAAAGAGTTGAAAAAAAGTGGAATCAACATAATAACCATTCCTTTCAAAAAATTGCTTGCTGATGCCCGGTTGTTCGTACTTTATCAGCATCGTCTCAATATCAGGGAACGTCAGCAGACGAGTGGACTGTTCTACTTCCGGCAAATCACTTTTTAGTCCCGCAGCTAGCGGGCCCGGTCCAGCTGCCCAAGTTTCCCCCTTATTAGTTATTCCCGCAACACGAAAAACACGGTCACCGTCTTTATGATGTTTATCTACGCTATTCTCATCAAAAACATAAATCATGATAAGCATACAGGTTGCCAGTCCGGCTGCGAGGCCAACGATGTTGATGAAAGAAAAGGCCTTGTTCTTTGTGAGGTTCCTGAACGCTATTTTAAAAAAACTTTTTAACATAATTCGAGATTATGAAAGTTAAACGACGAGTGCCAGGTTCACTCCGTACGGAGTGACTTCACCGGGTTTGCCAGCGCCGCTTTTATCGCGCGATAACCGACCGTGATCCATGCGATCACCAACGATACAACGATAGCCAAAATAAAAATGCTCATATTCATCGGGATGCGATAAACAAAATTCTGCAGCCAGCCATTCATAAAATACCAGGCTACCGGCACCGCGATAATGAATGCAATGCTGATAAGCAGGGTGAATTCTTTTGAAAACATAATGACGATACTGCTCACACTGGCACCTAATACTTTGCGAATACCTACTTCTTTTGTTTTTTGCACGGCCATAAAAGAAACCAGGCCGTATAAACCGAGGCAGGAAATAAAAATGGCGATGCCCGCAAATATTTTATACAACAGTGACAGCTTTGTTTCCTGCTGATAGAAACGCTCTATCGTCTCATCCGTGAAGTGACTATTGAATGCATATTCTGGATAGGTATTTTCCCACAACTTTTTTATTTGGGACATGGTTTGGGGAAGGTTCGTGGTCCGCAGTTTTACCGCGAGCGTATAATAAAACGTTTGTTGTGCGGCAATAGTCAGCGGCTTGACCTGTTCGCGGAGTGAGTTAGCCTTAAAATCTCTTACTACACCGACGATGGGTAACCAGTTACCTCCGCCAATACGTAATAGTTTACCAACTGCTTTTTGGGGATCGGCTACTCCCACTTTTTTCAGCAGGGTTTCATTCACAACAATTTCATTCATCGTATCGCTTGGGGAATAGCTCCGGCCTGCTATAAGTTGAAATCCGAACGTTTTTATATAATCTTCATCACCATATTTATGAAAGGCAGGAAAGTCCTCGTCGGGTTTATGATCGAATGCAAAATTTGATGCCCAATTATTATCAGAAGAGGCTTCATCGCTCGCAAAGGATGCACTGATCACGTTGGGATTTTGCAAAAGCTGTTGTTTCAGTGGCTTGAAACGACTCAGATTATTTTTATCTACACTGGCGGGCAAAATTAATACGGCATCTTTATTAAAGCCGAGGTCAGCGTTTCGTACAAAATTCATCTGGCTTACTGCAATAATAGTTCCGATGATCAGTATTTGTGAAATGGCGAATTGCGTAATGACCAGCACTCTTCTTAACGAAATGCCGCCGATGTTAGCGGAATTGATCTTACTTTTTAGCGCCATTACGGGCTGAAAACCTGAAACCACCATCGCTGGATAGATGCCGGATAATAACGTAACGAGAATAAGTACCGATAACAGGAACAGGGTCGTTTCACTGCTGAGAAGACGGAGATCTTCCGGCACGTTCGCCACGTTTGATAAGAATAGCATGGAAACTTTAGCTATTATAACAGCGAGGACGATAGAAAAAAATACAACCAGGAATGTCTCGCCAATCACCTGACCGATAAGCTGACCCCGGCTACTGCCCATCACCTTGCGGATTCCGACCTCCTTACTGCGTCCAACAGCCTGTGCTGTTGACAGGTTGATGAAATTGATAGAAGCCATCACGATGATCAATACGCCAATTAAAGCGAGCGTCCATAAAATCGTCTTGCTGGTGCTGTGATCACCTAATGTTCCATAGTGATGATCAAAATGCATATCCTTCAGCGGTTGTAATATCTGAACGCGTTTTCCTTTTCCCTCCCCCTTGTAATGCTCCTTAGAAAATCCATTCATGGCGGCTTGTAAACCCGCCGTCGTCATCTTCTCCGGCACCATCACATATACCTGGTGGTTACTGCTCAGGCTACCCCATTCAGAACTGTAACCGTATGTATCAGGATATTTCTTAAACATCTCATACGATGCGAAAAGTTTAATTCGGAAGTCGGAATTTTCAGGCATGTCCTCAACTACGCCTGAAACTTTCATCACAACTATATTGTCGGTTTTTATGTATTGGCCGACGGCTTTTTTCCAATCACCAAAATATCGGATGGCAGTGGACTTATCGATCACTGCATTTTCGGGATCCGCTAATACGCCGGGACTGCCAGCTAGCCACTTAGCATTAAAGAGATCGAAGTATTCCGGCTTTGTAAAGATGACGTTGCCCTCTTCAATAAATTTCTTACTTATTGCCACATCGCTGTTGGGATTGTCACCTAACACTGTTATAAGAGTTCCGGAACTGGCATTGAACGGAACAATTTTTTGAAACTGGGGAAATTCTGCTTTCATTGCGTCGTAGCCGGGACAGGGAATACCGGGGTTGTGATCTTCACTGCCATCGCTATGTTGGGTATAGGTAACGGCACGGTAAATGCGATTATAGTTCTTTTGGAACGTGTCATAGCTCAACTCGTATTTTACCACCAGAAAGATGAGAAAGCAGGCAGCGATACCCACTGCCAGACCCGATACATTGATGGCTGAATAGGCTTTGTGCCGGACCAAATTTCTCCATGCGATCTTAAAATAACTTTTTATCATAAGGTTGTCATTATTTTATGTTTATGCGACTATCACTCCGTACGTAGCGACTTCACCGGGTTCGCCATGGCCGCTTTCAGAGCCTGTAAAGTGATCGTCAATATGGCAATTAGGAACGCAAGGACTCCGGCCAATACAAATACCCACCATCCGATTCCGACACGGTATGCAAAGCTTTCGAGCCATTTGTGCATGAAATACCATGCAATGGGAGAAGCAATAATAAATGACACCAACACAAGCTTGAGAAAATCCTTCGAAAGCAGGTTGAGAATCGCTGCTACTGATGCCCCCATTACTTTGCGGATACCAATTTCTTTTGTGCGTTGCAACGTACTATATGAAGCAAGACCCAGCAGTCCGAGACAGGAAATAAAAATGGCGAGTAGCGCGAAATTGAAAAACAATTTTCCAAACCGGTCTTCCGTGCGGTATTGTTTGTCAAAAAATTCATCTAAAAAATAATAACTGAAAGGCCGGTTCGGTACCATCGCTTTCCATTTATTTTCTATGGCCGCGATCGTAGCTGGAAGATTGGACGCTTTTACATTCACTGAAATAAGACCGCAATTATCCAGTTCAATCCGCATACTAAGGGGCTTGATCTCTTCCTGGAGTGAGCGGAAATGAAAGTCTTCCATAACGCCCACTATCGTCCCTTTTCGTCCCCATTGATCAAATTTTTTACCAATGATCTGTTGCGGTGAACTATAGCCGAACAGTTTAACCGCTGCTCTATTCAAAACCATGGCCTGGGTTGTATCCGTTTTGAAATCTTTTGATAAGGGACGGCCAGCTAACATTTTAATTTTGTATTGCGGGATATAATCAAAGTCGACGAAATATAAATCGAGGTTCGCGATCTGCATTTGGCCCTTTGGGTTCTCTACCTGCGAGTAGGCACCAGGGTTACCTCCACCGGGAACACTACCTGACAGCGCCGTGGATAGAACACCTGGTACTGAATTTACCGCTTCCCGGAATGTGTTTTTTGCGGGGTCGCCATGCGAGTCTATTATCATTTTCTGATCCTTATTGAATCCCAGATCCTGGCTACGCATGAATTTCATTTGTGTATAGACTACAATCGTGCTGATGATAAGCGCGATCGAAATGCTGAATTGCACAATCACCAGGCCTTTGCGCAATAGCGTGCCGCGGGTGCCTGTTGAAAAGCGACCTTTCAGGACGCTGACTGGTTGAAATGATGATAAGACCAGTGCCGGATAAAGCCCTGCCAGAACCCCGATAGCTATAGACGTTATAAAAAGAATCGCCACGTATTGCGGTTGATCAAAAACACCACGGCTTATGATCTTACCGGATAATTCATTGAAAGTACTCATCAGTAATCCGGAACAGAGAAGCGACAACAAAAATGCAATGAGACAAAGCAAAACACTTTCTCCTATAAACTGGCGGGCTAACTGGCTTCGACCAGCCCCGACTACCTTTCTTATACCTACTTCTTTGGCCCGCTCGGCAGAGCGGGCTGTTGTGAGATTTACAAAATTGATACAGGCGATCATCAGGATAAAAGCCGCCACGAGGGAGAAGATATAAACATTATTGATGTTCCCCGTTTTACTGCCGTCCCTGGTTGAACGCAGGTATACATCCTTTAAAGGCTCCAGGAATAATGTGGGGACCATCTGTAGCTTCTTCATTTCCTCACCATTCTTTTTTTCAAGGAAGGCCGGAAATTTTTTTTCTAACGCTTTCGCATTTGTGCCCGGCTTCAAAAGCAAGTAGGCCTTAGCCCCATAGTTTCCCCATTGACTATCCAGATTTTGGTTGAATTTCTGAGTGATCGTCGTCATCGAAAGAAGCATGTCGGCCTTTATCTGCGAATTCTCAGGCATATCTTTCATAACACCCGTAACCTTTGCAGGAAAAGCTTCCCCGGTAATAAGCAACGTTTGACCCATCGGATCTTCCTTTCCAAAATATTTCTTTGCTGCCGTTTCACTGAATACAATGCTGAATTGGTCTTTCAACGCCGTTTGTGGATTCCCTTTTAATAATTTATAGTCAAATACGTGAAAGAATGAGGAGTCCGCCCACTGTACATTTTCCTCCTGGAACTTTATATTCCCTTTTCTTACCAGCAGGTTATCTCCCGTCAACCGTACGAATGACTCCACTTCAGGAAACTCTTCTTTTGCAAACGGAGGCACCGCCCAGGAAGGGCCGCTGGCATGTATAATCTCCGATGGTGTTTTGATATCCGATATGACACGGAAAATTCTGTCAGATTTTGAATTGAATGAATCATAACTCAATTCAAACTGGACGTATTTGAATATCAGGAAAAATGCCGTCATACCGACCGTCAGTCCCATGATATTTATAAAAGAAAAAACACGGTGCTTCCAGAGATTCCGAAAAGCTATTTTAAAATAATTTTTGATCATTTTTTATTAGGTGTTAGGGTTAATTTTTTAATCGCTCACTCTGTTCGCAATGACTGCACCGGGTTCGCCAGGCCTGCCTTAATAGCCTGGAAACTGATCGTAACCAGTGCGATGACTATCGCAGTCAGGGCGGATAAAATGAAAACCCACCAGCTGATATTGATACGGTAGGCAAAATCCTGCAGCCATTTGTTCATCGATAGCCAGCCTACCGGAAAGGCGATCACAGAGGCGATCAAAACCAGTTTCAAAAAATCCTTCGATAACATGACAACAATGGATTTCACAGTCGCGCCGAGTACTTTGCGAATACCGATTTCTTTCACCCGCTGTTCGGCCGCGTAAGTCGCAAGTCCAAACAAACCTAAACATGCAATGAAAATGGCTAGAATGGCAAGGATGAGAAAAATCGTTTGCCTTATTTTATCCTCCCGGTAAAACAAGTCCCACTGCCGGTCGAGAAAATGATTTTCAAAAAGATGACTATGGTCGATGCTGTGAAGAATGACATCCATCTGCTTCAACGTCGCCGCCATATCGCCACCGGGGGCAAGCCTCGCCGTAAAATAATCGATGCTTTGTACCGGGTTTTTTTGCCAGCCGAGTATCATGGGCGCAAGAGGCTCATGCAATGACTGAAAATTGAAATCCTTTACAATTCCCGCCACGGTTACGACGAACGGTTGATCCAGTGGTGAAAAATCTCCTCCGAAATTGGCAGCCGGAACTGTAATCGTTTGGCCGGCTGGCTCTACAATTCCCAATTCTCTTGCTGCAGATTCATTAATAAGCACGGCAGAAGAATCCGCTGTGCTACCGGTCAGAAAGTTCCTTCCTTTAATCAATTTTATGTCATAAGTCTTTAAGAAATGTTCGTCAACGCCGAGGAAAAACATATCATTTCCGCCCGGGGAACCCGCGCTCTCCCTTTTAACTTTTACCATGGGCAGGTTTTTCCACTCACCAGGCACTCTTGAACTTACCGTTACATCGATAACCGGGGGCAGTTTTGCAAATTCATTTTTTATAGTTTCGGCATCATGTCGGATCTTTCCACTATTGATATCTACCACGACCAATTGGTCTTTTTTAAATCCGAGATCTCTTTTGCTGATATAATTCATTTGTAGGAAAACAACCACGGTTGCTATTATCATTATGATAGAAAGTGTAAACTGAAAAACTACCAGGGAACGCCGCAGGGAAATATTCCACCGGCCTGGTTTCAATTTATTCTTTAAGAGAGACAAGGGTCTTAATCCGGACTGAAAGAGGGCAGGATATAATCCCGATAATAAACTAACCACTGTAATAAGTAAAATGATTCCGATCCAGACCCGATAATCCGACTCCATTCCCAGCATTAATTGTTTTCCGGTAAATGAATTAAAGGCGGGCAATAACAACTTCGCAAGGGTAATCGAAAAAATAATCGCAAGCAATGCCACCAGAAAGGCTTCAGATAGAAACTGGGCTACCAGGTTTTCACGCGAGGCTCCCGCTACTTTGCGTATACCAATTTCCTTTGCCCTTCCGGTAAACCTGGCGGTAGCCAGGTTCATGTAATTAATGCAAGCGATGAAAAGAACAAAAAAGCCAACAATAAAAAATACGTAGATATATGTCAGACTTCCCTTGCCCGAAGTATAACCTTCGATGTCGCCGGAATAAAAATGTATATCGGTCAATGGCTGCAACAGCAGACTACTCTTCTCCGTTGTTTCACTCTTATAATTAGCCGCTACAAGACGATTTAATTTTGATTCGGTCGCACGGCTATTTGTTTTCTCGTTTAACAATAGAAAGGTGGAGAAATTATCGGACGTCCAATCACTGCTGATGAACTTCTTAAAATTATCGCTGGTAAGACTTGATTCAGAAAAAATAAGGTTACAGGATATACTCGAATTTACCGGGAAGTCTTTCAAAACACCCATAATCTTATATAGCAAGGTGTCCTTACCCGCCTGCAATGTCTTCCCCTGCACCAGGGTGGTACCGAATAGTTTGCGGGCTGTCTCCTCGGTAACGATCACGGAATGGGGTAAGGTCAATGCTGAGTTACGGTCTCCTTGCAACAGGGGGAAATCAAATACCGTTAAAAACCCGGGACTACCGAATGTAAAGTCTTCATAAAAGACATTATTATTTTCGGTGGCCATCACATTTATACGCCCAAATACGGCCATTCGAGCAACATCTTTGATTTCAGGCAGGTCCTTTTTTCCTTTTTCTGAAACCTGGTAGCCTGCTCCTTCAATTTTTGTTTTTTTGCCTACTTCGGATATTCTATTATCCACTACCCGGTATATGTGGGAGGCGTTTTTATGAAACCGGTCAAAGGTCAGTTCGTCAAAAATATAGAGCGCAATGAGCAAAAAAGCGGTTATACCCACCGTTAGTCCGGTAATATTGATAATGGAAAATACTTTTGTCTTTACCAGGCTTCGCAAAGCGATTTTAAAATAATTTCTGATCATTGCTTTTACATTTTGACTATGTCGGGTCCCTCCCTCCCTCCCGATAGCTATCGGGAAGCTATCGGGAAGCTATCGGGAGTTTATCGGGAACGTCACTCCGTACGAAGTGAGTTCACCGGGTTTGCCCTGGCCGCTTTAATAGCCTGGATACTGATCGTAACCAAAGCCGTTAAGGCAGTTGCAACTCCGGCGATGGCAAAAATCCACCAGCCGGTATTGATGCGGTAGACGAAGCTCTCCAACCATCTATTTGTTAAATAATATCCCAGTGGAACAGCAATTATAAAAGCCACGGAGATAAGCATAATAAAGTCCTTCGAAATTAAAAGTAGGATCCTGGAAACAGCGGCACCTAAAACTTTGCGGATGCCAATTTCACGGGTGCGTTGTTCAATGGATAAATTAACAAGTCCCAGCAAGCCGATGCAGGAGATGAAAATAAAAAGGGCCGATGAAATACCGATGATCTGCTTCCATTTATTTTCCGCATTATAATTCTTGGCAATGATGTCGTCCATAAAGTCATACGAATAGGGGAAGTAAGGCACAAGCTTTTTAAATGTTCCTGCCAACAATGACATCGTCTCCGATGTTTTTGCGGGATCAATTTTTACCCAAATCTGACCATAATTAAAATTCGAATCCATCGTAAGCAATTCCGGGTTGATCTTTTCCTTCAGTGATGAGTAATGATAATTTCTAATAACCCCAATTATCGTCGCCGATCTATTTTCACCGCTCAGATAATTAATCGTCTTACCGATAGCGTTAGGTACGGTCCAGCCGGCCTCTCTTACAAAACTTTCATTGACTATTACGGCCTTCATTACATCGGTGGGATAGGCGGCGGAAAAATTTCTGCCCGCTACAAGCGGGATCTTAAATGTGGGCAAAAAGCTATCGTCGATCCTGTTCTTTTCAATAATTATATTTTTTCCATCCACTTTTACAGCCGACGCGTTCCTTCCTCCGTTTTTTGCCGCAATGGCCAGTATGCCGCTATGACCCGACAGCTCATTTTTAAACAGGGCGGGTAATTTATCACTTAACTTACGAACAGGAACTTCAATCCGCACCAGGTTTTTAGTATCGTAGCCCAGGTCGGCCTTCGATAGAAAATCCATCTGGAAATTGACCGAGATGGCTCCTATAATTAAAACGATAGCTAATCCAAATTGCAATACAATGAGCCCCTTCGTAAAATATTTCTTCCCCATAACTTTTTGCCTTCCATACAGGACCGTCACCGGTTGATACGCTGATAATACCAGCGAGGGATAAAAACCCGCTATGAGAGATGTAACGATAAGTAAGAGAAAAAAACCAGCATATAAGTAACCGTCAGAAAGATAAGAAAGGCTCAATTTTTTAACCGCCAGGTCATTAAAGAGAGGAAGAAGAACGCTCGCCAGAAAAACGGCAATGGTGAAGGCAATAAGGGAAACAAGAAAAGATTCCAGGAGGAATTGACGTATCAATTGTTTGCGGGTACTTCCCATTACTTTCCGGATGCCAATTTCCTTACAACGCCGCAGGGACTGCGCAACAGCCAGGTTGATAAAATTGATACAAGCAATCACCAAAATAAAAACTGCGATC
>JGI24806J26614_1000525_pt1 | contig 12045 bp, 15 predicted proteins | sample Kansoi200umMDA_FD_26614 | JGI IMG/M metagenome (IMG submission 26614)
CGATGCTTGACCTTACTTGCAGAAGGGCAAAGCTCGGCGCAGGACAGGAGATCCTTGAACTGGGCTGCGGTTGGGGGTCCCTTTCACTATTTATGGCTGCAAAGTATCCTGCATCAAACATTACAGCAATCTCGAACTCAGCCACACAAAAGGCTTATATCGATAGCCAGATCAAGGCCCGCGGGATAAGAAATCTGGAGATCATAACCTGCGACATCAACCAGTTTGAAATCGACAAAAAGTTCGACCGTGTTGTTTCTGTTGAAATGTTCGAACATATGCGTAATTACGAAACACTTTTGAACAAGATCTCAGGCTTTCTGAAAGATGACGGCAAACTGTTTATCCACATTTTCACCCATAAAAGCCTTGCCTACAAATTTGAGGTAAAGGATGAATCTGACTGGATGTCAAAATATTTCTTCACCGGTGGAATAATGCCAAGTAACCACCTCCTACTCTACTTTGCGAAAAACTTCATAATAGATGATCACCATTTCGTAAATGGAAATCACTATTCAAAAACTGCAGAAGCCTGGTTAAGCAGGATGGATAACAACAAAAGTGAAGTTCTTTCAATTTTTGAAAAAACATATGGCAAAACAGAAGCGCTGAAATGGTTTGTTTACTGGAGACTTTTCTTCCTTGCCTGTTCTGAACTCTGGAGGTTCAACAATGGAAAAGAATGGATGGTTAACCATTACCTCTTCACTAAGAAATAATGAAAAGCATCATCCTGTTTCTGTCTCTTATTATTTCTGCATTCCCTGGAAAAGAGCAGAACATCAAATATGCCGGGGTTGCTACAAGGCTTTCAGGTGGTGACCGGCTTTATACCGAATATCACGAGGAGGTTTATAAAAAAGGTCTCCATACCGGAACCATTACAGTTTTCCGAAACGCTGAAAACAAGGAAATCGCTAAACGTGTGTTGAACTTCAATGGATCGAGAACTTCACCAAATTTCCAGCTTGAGGACCTGAGATCCGGATATAAGGAAGGTGCCGAGGTGCTCGCACCAGGAAAAGTTAAAGTTTGGTACAGGCATGACAAATCGAGCGAACTAAAAACGAAAGAACTGGAATTGAAAGAACCATTTGTAATCGACGGGGGCTTTAATTATCTGGTTAAAGACAATTGGGAAAAGATCAAAAGCGGGGAGCACATCACATTCCAATTTGTGGCTCCTTCACAGTTGGATTTCTTCAAATTCAGAGTGAGGAAACAAAAAGATCTAAACTACGGTAGCAAACCAGCGATCCTGGTAATTCTGGAACCTGAAAACTTTCTCTTACGGATGATCGTGGATCCAATCAAAATCATTTATAATGTTTCAACAAAAAGGATCCTTGAATATGCTGGTATTTCAAACATCAATGATGAATCTGGAAAAAGCTACAAAGTCATTCTAAAGTACGCCGAGACCGGCCCATAGTTAAAAAAACATTGAAATGGAAAGAAAGAAACTAGCAGTTGTAGGTACAGGAATCAGCGGCTTAGCCGCAGCTTACTTCCTGCAGCATGATTATGAAATCACTGTTTTCGAACAGAATGATTATATAGGTGGTCACACCAACACCGTTACTGTTGATGAGGACGGACGAGCAGTGCCCATCGACACAGGGTTTATGGTGTTCAATGAAACTACCTACCCTAATCTGTTAAAGCTTTTTAGAAAGCTGAAAGTTGAATGGATGGATACTGAAATGTCTTTCAGTGTCCAACATAGACCAACCGGCCTTGAATACTGCGGATCAGGACTCAATGGTTTGTTCGGACAGCGAAAGAATATTTTTAGCCCTAAACATTACAAATTGCTTCTTGAGATCAACAGGTTCAATCAGGAGAGTACGGAAATACTTGAAAATCCTATGTACCAGGCATGGTCCATGGCAGATTATATCGAACAGAAAGGATATAGCAAGGATTTTCTTTATAAATATCTTGCTCCGATGAGTTCCGCACTATGGTCTACACCAACAGAGATCACGGTGAAGTTTCCAGCTGTTACACTAGTTAGATTTTTCAAAAACCATGGGTTCCTTGGATTGAATACGCAATTCCAGTGGCTGACAGTAAAGAATGGAAGTCAGAGTTATGTGAAGGAGATCCTGAAATCATTTTCTGGCCGTATCCATAAAAGTTCTGGAGTTAGGTCTGTAAGACAGGAAAAAGATCATGCTGTAGTAACATTAAGAGATGGCACCAGCACTAAATTCGATAAGGTCATTCTTGCCTCCCATGCCGATCAGTCGTTAAGAATCCTGGAAAACCCTGATGCACATCAAAACGCATTACTTGGTGCCTTTGAGTACCAGAAAAACATTGCAACACTTCATAGCGATGCCACTGTGATGCCTAAAAACAAAAGAGTTTGGTCATCGTGGAATTATGTTATTGATAATAACGACGGCCAATTAAATCCTTATTGTGTTTACTACATGAACAGGCTGCAACGGGTTTCTGACAAACGGGACTACTTCATCTCCATCAACGGCGAAGAGCGTGTGAACCCCGAAAAGATCTATAAAAGCATTGCCTATGAACATCCAATCTTTACTGTTCAGGCAATTAAGGCACAAAAACGACTTCCTGAGCTAAACGAAAACGGACCGGTATATTTCTGCGGAAGTTATTTCAAATACGGATTTCATGAAGATGCTTTGACTTCTTCAGTTGAACTCTGCACTCAACTTTTAGGTCGTGATGTATGGGAAAAACCATTGCCTGACCCAATCGTTCTTAAAAAGGAAATAATAAATTCATGAGATCGTCGCTGTACCGGTGCCGCGTAATGCATAACAGGCTGAGCCCGAAAGTGAACAGGTTTCATTATGACCTTTTTATGTTCTACCTCGACCTGGATGAGCTGGAGTATATCAATTCACGTGTATTACCGGTATCGGTGAATAGCAAGAATTTATTCACTTTCCGTGACAGCGACTTTATGCAGATCGAAGCTGAAGGTTACCAGGGTTTAACCACCAAACAAAAGCTCATTAAATATCTTTCATCGGAAGGAATTGAATTAGCGGATGGCAGGTTTCAACTCCTCACCCACCTTCGGACAATGGGGTACATATTTAATCCGGTCAGCTTTTACTTCTGTTACAATTCAAAGGATGAAGTAGAATGTGCAGTAGTGGAGGTTTGTAACACTTATAGAGAGCGAAAGCTTTATCTACTCAGGAAAGAACAGCTTAATGAAAACGCTCTGAGGTTGAAAACCCCTAAACTTTTCTATGTGTCTCCATTCATAGAAATGGATACCCACTTTGATTTCAATCTCCAAATTCCTGATGAAAAGCTGAATATTAGAATCGATGATTATAAAGAGGGACAACGATTTTTCATCAGTACACTGACTGGTGAACGTAAGCCACTAACCAATTCTATTTTATTGAAATATGCAGTCCTGTTTCCTTTTATCACAGTTAGGGTTATAACCCTTATCCACTGGCAGGCTCTGAAGTTATGGCTAAAGAAGCTGCCATATTTTAAGAAAAAAGAAAATTTGCATCTACAGCAGGGAATCATAAATCCTAAATAAAAAAACAACCGTAAGTCAATATAAATCAGTAAAAAATGGCATACACAACTACACTTACAGCAGAAAGAAAATACAGTTTATATAAGCAGGCGGTCCTGGGTCTGCTTGGAAAAATGGAATTAGGAAGGTTAAACATGAACCTTCCAGATGGCGAGGTCATTAGAATTGGTAATGGCAATGGAATCAACGCCAGCATGAATATTCATAGTGAAGACTTCTTCAAGAAATCGGTTTTATATGGAGATATCGGCTTTGGTGAATCTTATGTGGATGGCGACTGGGATACAGATAATATTACTGCTCTGATTGAATGGTTTCTGTTAAATGTTGAAAATGCCCCAACGATATCAGGATCTGGAGTGAAGACGATGGCGGTTAACCTATTAAACATTCTGAATAAGATCAGACACCTTACCAGGGCCAACAGTCTAACGGGTTCAAGAAAAAATATCTCCGAACATTACGACCTGAACAACCAGTTCTTCAGTCTATTTCTTGACGAAACGATGACCTACTCAAGCGGGTATTTCATTGAGGGTACTGAAGATCTGAAACAAGCCCAGCTGAATAAATACAATAGACTCTGCAAACAGTTGAAGCTTAAACCGACCGATCATGTCCTGGAGATTGGCTGCGGATGGGGATCGATGAGCATTTACATGGCGCGGAACTATGGTTGTAAGGTGACTGCCATCACCATTTCCGAGGAGCAGTATAACTATGCTAAAGAAAGAATCGCACAGGAGAACTTAACGGATCAGGTGACTGTTTTACTGACCGATTATCGCAACCTGCAAAATAAATTTGACAAGATTGTTTCCATTGAAATGCTTGAAGCGGTCGGCCATAAATACCTTGGAACATACTTTTCGAAATGCAACCAACTCTTAAAGAAAAATGGATTGCTTGCCCTCCAGGTAATTACGTGTCCGGATTCTCGATACGATTCACTTAGAAAAAATGTTGACTGGATACAAAAACACATTTTTCCAGGGTCCTTACTTCCTTCGGTGGCGGCGATCAACAATGCCATCAATAAAAACAGCGATTTTAACCTCGTAGATCTGAAGGACTTTGGATTGGATTATGGCAAAACCCTGAAGATTTGGAAAGAACGGTTTAACAAGGAACTACAAGGGATAAAACAACTTGGTTTTGACGACCGGTTTATCCGCAAATGGAATTACTACCTGAGCTATTGCGAGGCGGCATTTAACATGAAGAATATTTATGTAATGCAGCTGGTGTATAGCAGACCGAATAATGTTTAAATAGATTCACTAACGAATAATTAAATTTAAGGCATATCCCCAAGGTAAAAGACCTTCTGTTACAGGAAGGTCTTTTTCGTTTTAAAAGAAAAACAAACCACATTAGGCATCAAAGAAAACATAGGAAGAGGAGAATTCAGGGAGCAACGAAAGGGTAATTCTTAAGCACGCAAAACTGGAGACTAACCACTTAGGACTGATGATAAATCAGGCACATAGCCCACTAAGGGAAAAAAAATTAACCACAGAGGAACGGAGAACACAGAGTTCCATGGAGGCAAACTAGGAAATTCACAACGAAGGACTAACGAATGAATACTAAGGACTGACGACTAAAGACTAAGGACTAACGACTGAATACTTAGGACTGACGACTAAAAACTTAATTCAGCTTCCCTATCAAAAACATTTTCTCCAAAGTCGGAACATCAGAACCACCACGTCTCTCAAGGGTAACTGCAAAAGCTTGAGCATTTTCAACATCCTTTACCTCCTGGAATTCTGCGGTTCCTGTTTCAAAAACACCTGCGTCGACAGGCTTACCATCAACCAGAGCCCACAATTGGTACTGCTCATCCTGGCTTGGCTGGGGTAATGATCCAATCCTGATAAAGGTCTTTTTCGCTTTGGTATTCCAATAAACAACTGCTCTGGAATCAGGTGAAACCTCAGAGCCGCTCAGCGGAACCTGCTTCAGATCCGGATTGTTAAGAATTCTGTAATCAACCGCAAGATGGTTGTATTCATTCTTAACCATCTGGTACTCCTGCACCAGCTTATCATTTCGGGAGTTCAGCATTGAAATCTCGTTCTCTGCTTTTTTCCACTGACCGTAAAAAAATATATTACCTGTTAAAAGTACTGCTCCAACTGCAGCTGCTGCCCAGTAAAATGCAGGTGATGGGCCGGAAGGTGCAATATTGCGGACAACAGGTGAAGGTGTGTTTGTTTTGGAATTAACCTTTTCCTGAAGGTCAATAGCATCCATTATTTTATTCTTCAGCTCCGGACGAGGCTTGGGGGCGTTGGCAGAAGAGTAATCCAGAAGAATTTCTTCTATCTTCTTGATCTCCTCAGCAATCTTAGGATACAATTCGGCATTCTTCCTCACTTCCTCATTTTCAGAGGATGAAAGGGAACCCAGAACATAAAGTTCCAGTACGCCTGATGTTATGTAATCCTGAATATTCATTAAATATTTTTAATAGTTTCAAATTCTTTCCTTAAAGCCATGATAGCGGACCTAAGCCTGGTTTTAACCGTTCCCAGAGGTATGTTGAACTCCTCTGAAATCTCAGCTTGCGTATATCCTTTGAAATACGCCAGGTCAACCATTAGTTGCTGCTCGGGACTAAGATTTTTAACCAGATTCCTAACCCCTATATGATCTGGGTTAAAATTCTCTGTCTCATTCCCAATATCAAATACGTGATTTTCTAACGCCTGGTTTTTGCCCGAGTTAATAAATTCTTTGGACCTTACTTTATCTATCGAAAGGTTTCGGGCTATATTAACGATCCAGGTAAATAACCTGCCTTTGGTGGCATCGTATTTATCGAAGTTGTTCCAGATCTTAATAAAAGTTTCCTGGAGCACATCCTCAGCGATCTCATCTATAAGGACAATCCGATGGATCACTCCATACAAAGCGTCGGAATAATTATCATACAGAATGGAAATCCCTTTCCTGTCTTGTGACGACAGCAAGGCAATCAAATCCTCCTCTGGTATTTTGATTTTACTCATGACAGGGTGGTGAAGTTAAATAAAATTATTTTTAAATGAATTCAACTGAAATGAAAAAAGGCCTGTCGCATCCCGACAAGCCTTTTCATATTTAGTATGAACAATAACCGGTTATGCGACGATCGAGTTTTTCGATTGCCACCACCAGAAATTCATTGCATTTTGTTTTTTCATCATTGTATTAAATAAGAAAGGTCTTCGCGATGGAAGACCTTTATATATAGGAACAGAACCACGCTTCTTAGTTAGGAGCGGTTCCACCAATTTTTCACTGCAGTTGTTACATTGAACATATAGCTAAAATACGAAAATTCTCCAGTTGCTAAAACAATTAAAGATTTTTTGAAAAAAATTATGCATTGGGTAAATCCAGGCATCAATCCTTTCCGTAAGTCTGTGAAAATTGCATATCATGAGCAAAAGAAAACGGATCATAATTGCCGCATCCTTACTAGGACTAACCCTTTTCGGTTTTCATTTCTATTATGTAACAAAGCCCGAACAGAATGATGCGGGTATGTTGCAGATCGGCAGGATCGATTTCAAACAAAAAATAGATTCTTCAGAAGCCTCTTACATCAGATCATATGTCAATCACCTTGAAGGTGTTAAAAATACACATTTCAATATTCAATCAGGTATTCTGGTATTCACCTATTACCTGAATGGAAATGTAAATGCGGCTGACATCTATAAAAAAGTAGTGGCATTAAAAAATTACAAGGCCGAACGTTTTGTTCTTGATCCTGCATTAATTGAAAACGGATGTCCGATCAATAACCCGAACTCGTTCTGGTATAAGGTTTACGTTTACTATCAAAAAGTCTTTTAACCAACCCAACAATAATTAATTATGAAAAAAACAATGATTTACATGGCAGTATTTGCTGCTGTGGCAGGATTCGGACTTTCTTCGTGCAAGAAGGACAAGGACGAAACTCCAACAACAACCACAACCGCTCCCTCGCTTTATGAAAGAGTTGGAGGTACAACAAGCGTGGATGATCCAAACAATCCAGGAACAAAAATCGAAAAAGGCCGGTTAACACTTCGTTCTGTGGTCGACTCTGCAATTCTTGTAATTGCTGCAGATACCAACATGACTCCTTTCTTCCCTGTGCTATTAGGTGAAGTAGGCCAAGGAAACACAACAGGTTTTGCAGCGTTGAGCAAAAATTTTACAGACTTCCTCGCTGTTGCTACCGGATCAAAAACTGCAACTTATGGTGGTAAAAACATGAAAGCCGCGCACGATCCTGCTACCAACCCGAGAATGGGTCAGAAGGCAAGTGCTGCTGACTTCGATCGTTTTATCGGAGATATTGGAATTGCGTTAGGCAAGAATGGGGTTACCGATCAGAAACTAATTGCTGACCTGGTTGCACTATTAAACACAACCAAACCAGACGTTGTTCAGAAATAATATATTTCTTGATTGACAATGAGAACGGGCAGCCAGATTGGTTGCCCGTTCTTGTTTTCATTAATAAGGTTTGAATAGATTTACTGTGGAATTGGCCAGATGGATCCTTGCGATCCAGATCTTAGACTTATTATGATTTATTTCATAAGACTCTAGAATTCCCGTTCCTCTAACGGTACTCCCTAAATAATCATTTGGGTTGTATTCCTGATTGAAGTTAAAATACTCAAAAAGGAAAATATTGGTTTTGCTGTTATTGGCAGTAGTAGTACTTCCATAAAGTTTCCCATCCTTATGGGCAAAATTGAATGAGTTGAATGCAAATTTCACACTGTCGATGCATGGATGACCAGGCATCTTTAATTTCTTTCCGATAAATTTTTTCAGATTTTTTTCAAATTCATCATGAGTCATTTGATCCCCACAAACCATTCCTGCGGCAGAATAAATATTTACGTAAGATATCTGAGCTTTAAAATCGGATGTATCTGACTCGGCACCCTCTAAAAGTTTTTGAGAGGTGTGGAAAGCGGATTTAAAATCCTCGGATGCCAAAAAAGGTATTATCGATCTGAAATCTTCATGTGTTAATTTTTGCGAAAAGGAGTTCAATGCCAATAATACAAAGGCTGAAAAGAAAAATAATCTCATACGGGTTGAAAGTAAAAGGGTTTTGTTTAAAATTTAAAAGGTATAATGAAAAGTTACTTGCCGAAAATAATAATTCCGAAGTAAAGTAAATTGGATGTTTCCTTGAATTCCCTGATGTGGCTATCATCAGGGAATATTTTATGATCCCGCCAAAACCTAACTAGAAAGGAATAATATAGTGCCTCTATTGGGAGGAAACCCCCGAGAGAAAATAAAAAATCCAAAGTACAAATGGCAGCGTACAAGCAATACAGATGATCAATGGTTTCCAAACTTTTTTGATCTGATACTGCTTCTCATCAGGAATATACTTGTTGAAAAAAAATTGTGTCAAGATACCTGCTCCAGCCATATTCAGAATATAGGTGAGAGCATTAATCCGGATATTGATATTGGTAACTATCAAGGTTGTTGTGATGGTGCAAATCACGGAAACAAGCAATGCTTTGTTCCCTGCTTTTTTCTGACCCCGATCCACCAGGTTTTGCCGTACAAGAAAGCCCCCTGCAAGTGGTGCAAATAATATGGAAAAACCCCAAATAGCTCGTTTTGAATAAATTTTGTTTTCCTCTTTCGGTGTAACAGAATCAATAATAATATCTTCCATTTCTAATTAGTATTTTAAGTGATTTTTAAAGATTTCCATAAAAGAGTTAAAATTATTTTTCGCCAGGTTATAAGCTGAAACTAGTCCATATAAAACTGTTTGCAAAAAAAACCAGATTTAACTCCACGAGGGAAAAGATTGGTCATACCTAAGAGAAATTTCTGATAAGCTGATACTGTGTCTTTTTGAAAGGGTGGTAACAAAAAAGTTATGGTATCTGATTTACTATTTTCTGTAATGATAATCGGTTGACGTTGTCCATCCTTTATCGTTTTGTCTGTAAAAGATTTAATGGAGTATTTTTTTAGAGTGTCAACTGGCGTGGTTAACAACAAACCATAAATAGGTCTGTATGATATTTTCTTTTTCAGGTCAGCCTTAAAAACCCTATTACTTTCAACCTTTACTGTATCCGTGTAGGGCACTGGAAAATACCTGGGATAGAACGAAGTATCGATCAATACTTCTTTACTATTTATTTTGATTACTACATGCCCATGAGCTCCATTAAAGCCTGTACTCAATGAGTAGACGACTCGGCCGGATTCGGATTTCTTGGTTTGAATACTTGAAAAATTTGTCCATACAAGGACGAAATAAATTAGAAATTGCATGAATGAGTTTTTAAAACCAAATGGTACATTTAAACCAATCGTAGTAGAGTTAATTTATTAACTAGAAGACCTTGATTATTTCACAACCATATCATATTGATCTAAGTCCTTACCATAACCAGACTTAACCGTATTCACCACCGACAATCCCATTTTTTCATAGAACGAAAAAGTATGCTGGCTGGTACCAAGTGTCAAAATATGGTTTGGCCAACGTTGTTTTATTTGTTCTGCACGAAACTGGTAAAGTGCAGTGCCATATCCATTCCTGTGATGTTCATTATGAATCATCCCCCAGGCCAGCCGAGCTTCCCTCGTATCTTTTAAAATGTAAAAACCTCCGGATCCGACAAGATTTCCTTCTTCAGTTTCAATTACATAATATTCATCCTTTTCAGAATTGCGATAGGTCGGACTTTGATATTGAGAATCAGCATTGCCTTGATGATCGAGCCAATTCTCAAACATCTGTAGTTCCCCCTCATCAAAAAACTTTGGAGAATTACTCTTAAAAATTTCAAGACAAGCTTGCTTATCGTCTGATTGGTAAGGGCGGATTTTCATTCAGGTTATTGGATTAAAAGTATTGGGATGTTTTAAGGCAAATCAATCCAAAAACTTAACTCCGGAATTCAGAATGTCGTTTTCATAAATATAATACGCGAGTGCAGTTCCCAGAGTAAAAATTAACAGTTGTAATGCAGCTTCCCTGGCTGTTATCCTTTTTTTCATTCTTAAAAAAAGAAGCAATCCTAGCCAGGTAACAAGCCCAAGGTAAATAAATACCACCCAGGACAGCATTAGTGAATAAAGAAAAACCTGATTTCTGATGAGTGCATAAATAAGTATTCCGGCTGACCAACCTAGCGGATAGGAACTCAAAACCCATAAAATTATTTTGGCAGTTCTATTAGGTTGCTGAACCGGAGAGATTAAAGATTGTAAAGCAGTCATTACTATTGAATAAAAAAATGAAGATTAATGATTGAAGAAATAGTTAGAAAACCATGTCATTTAATAAATTTACGTCTTAGTCCGGATACCTCCAAAATATATATTCCTGAACCCAGATCCTTTACGTCAAGCATATTTGAACCAATATCAGAAACCAATATAGATTTACAAAGCTTCCCTTTTATATCGGTTATCCTGACCATTGAATTTGCAGGTATATTTTCAATTTTTAAGTAGTCTGAAGCCGGGTTCGGATAAATCAATAAATTGGTAACTGGAGCAGAAAAAACTGCGGTGGACTTTCGCTTAATTGTCCCCTTCCATTCATCCCCAGGCTGATATGTAATAATGAAATTAGAATCCTGGGCTTGAACTGTGTAACTTACCAGAAAGACATTGGTGTCATTGCGCATTCCTCCCCATAGTAGAGAATCAAATTCATTAATAAATACACCTTGCAACCCCCATCCTGCTGAGTGGAACACCAAAGTATCACCTGTATTACATTCAACTAATGAGGTTACCTTGTAATAAATATTAAACTTTTCGGCAAACGAATTATATGAGGAAATTAAGATTAGAAAAATGATGATAATTTTTATCGGTCTCATAATTATGTACTCTTTTAGATAAATTAAATATGGAATAAGTTCGTCGTCTTATTGAAATTTAAAAGGATAGAATTTACGCCACCCTCAGGATTTTTTCCATCTTCCTGCCTTTCGCTAATTCATCAACAAGCTTATCAAGGTAACGAACCTTCTTCATTAATGGATTTTCAATTTCCTCAATCCGGTAACCACAAATAACACCTGTGATTAGCGAGGCATTAGGATTCAGGGAAGCATGCTCGAAAAAACTTTCAAAGCTTACCTTTTGATTGATAAGATCCTCGAGTTTGTTGTCATCGAAGCCAGTCAGCCATAGTATTACCTGGTGCAATTCTTCTTTGGTTCTACCCTTCTTTTCAACCTTGGCAAGATACATTGGGTACACGGATGCAAATGTCATCTTTGCAACACGTTCGTTTTGTTTATCCATTTTTCTTATTTGCTCTGTTAAATTTCCTGATCTCGTTCTTTCTTCATTAGCTTTAGTGTCTTTTCAAGAACCGCGAAAGGAAAAGGTTTGTCAAAAGGAAATTGATAAGTTGCTTTAGACACGTGATATTTTTGCATTTCTGCGGGAACAGTTTCTGTATGACGCGGGGTGATAAACAAACTAATATG
>JGI24806J26614_1000526_pt1 | contig 12042 bp, 7 predicted proteins | sample Kansoi200umMDA_FD_26614 | JGI IMG/M metagenome (IMG submission 26614)
TCAGGATCACCAGGCTCTTACTAGAGCTGTAATAGCAGCATCACGAGATTGTAATAATCTTTTAATGTATGAAACAACTATTCCTGGTGGATTAACTGAGAATGCTTTTAGGCCTCAACTCTATATTGATATTACTGAGACTTTAACGATGAAATCAAACGCATTAGAGTGCTTTCATTCACAAAAAAATAATCGCTGCGGAAATTTGTGGATCGACGCAGTGATTGGGAGATGTTCTTATAGGGGTTACCAAATAAATGTAAAATATGCAGAAACTTTTGAAGTAATTAAAGTTACTAAATGGTAGTATATTTAAACTTAAATTATATTAGGCTTGCTGGAAATCAGCAAAATTCCCGTTGTACATTAACCAAGTAGGTTACTAAGATGTGATCTTGTTATTTGCGGTATCTCAGTTGTCTATCTAACACATCCTAAAAATAATTATGTATAAATGAATGAATGCCATCTATTCTACGCGCATTTAAGGTTTTTTCATAAGTAGAGTAGTTAATATAGACTTCATTCCAATATCTCATGGAGATTAACCTTTCATAATTCTCTATTTTGATTTCTTCTCCTAAAACGTTATTACGGAATACAATATCTGGCTCATTTACTCCAGCAGCTGATCGCATGGGAGTAGTCGCTGAAAATCTTGGATTGATTTCAAATATTTTTGGCTCTTCTCCTTCGAGCTTTGCTTGGATATTAATAGCCCCTCTAGCGCCTAATTTCAGTGCAGTTTCTTCAGATGAACTTCTGATTATTTTAAAGTCATCTATAAAGGCCTTGTAGGTTTGACCGTTTTTTATTACCTTTTGAATAGATATTGATGACATCACATATTTTCCGAGTTTGTCCACTGTGACCCCGGAAGTAAATTCTACATCATCGCCCTCCAAGTATTCTTGAAGTATCGGATTCCATCCTACTTTTCTTATTCTATATATTGCATAGTTCATTTCTTCTAAATTATTCACTATATAAAAATGCAATGAACCATAGCCCTCTCTTGGCTTCACAACTATTGGAAAACCGGTCTTGTGAATAAATTCATCACTGTTCTCTGGCAAAGATGATATGGCGTAAGGGAGATTATTGGCTTTTAGAAATTCAAAAGTCTTCCATTTATCTCTGGTAATATTTACGATTTCTAATGGATTACTTAATACTTTTGCTCCTGTCTCGCGTTCGATATATTCTGCTGCATTACCGATTACTACCAATTCCTGATCTGAGCCTATATAAATTGCCTGAATGTTTTCTTCNTTCACTATTCTTATAACTGAATCTATATAATCTGGCGATGAAGATGGAGGCACTAAAATACCTTTGTCACATCTGTATAGACCAGCCGCCTGTACACTCATGTCAGTTGCAATAATTCTATATTTCACAGGCTTGCCCACTTGATTTGCTAGTTTTAGAGACTTAATAATTCCCTGTGCTACTATGCTTCCGGCTGCAGTAATTAATACACTAGCATTCATTGTCTCATTATCAGTATTTTCTTTGGACTTATCTCCTAACATATGCTATAAATCTCATCACTCAGATTAGGAGATAATAACTGGTGAGATCAAATTTTTGTTGTTTAAAAGATTCTCACGCCAAATCTGTTCTGTCCGCATCATTCCAAAATTCACAGCATAATCTATAAAACATGGTTTTAAACCCAAAACATTATTTACTTTTTCTGTTATCTTAATGTTTTGACGAATTATGCGTTGTGCTTCTTTAAGATCGAATAAATTCGAAAGAAGCTTATCGATAGGTTCATGCGCTTTAATTTTACGTGTTCTTTCGATAATGAAGGGTTTTATCTTGTTCTCGTATTCAGCATTTTGAAGTTTAAGTTTTTCTAGATATTTCAATACATCANACCGTTCCTTTATTTTTAAAACGTTCATCNCTTCAGATTGAGCGATGCCAGTGTAAATATCATTAGAAGGCCAAATTAGAACACGTGGCATATCAATACCAAGTTCTCTAAATACGATACTGGCAACTATTGTGTAATCCATGCTGCCTCCCGTACCAGAAACAAGGTTGGTTACTCCGAGATCTTTACAAAGGAGCAATAGTATTGGAATCGCCCGAGGAGAAAGATTTTGAACAATTTCGTCTGATAAATTAAGTTGAGTCTGATTACCAATTTTTAGGTGAAGATCCTTTTTGCATGACATACATATACCATTAAGTTCTAATTGTTCTCCATCTCTTTTGATTTTGACAGAAGCCTTACTACCACACCTACAATGTAACCATAATGGAGCATACAGGTAAGAGGTGGAACTAACACCTGTTTGTATGCCACGACGCAAAAAAGTAGTTTCTGCTTTTCTAAGACAATTTGAATAAGTACTAAAATTAGAAATTAGGTATTTAAAACCTTCTTCAAAAACTGAAGATAACTTGGAGAGCCTAACAAACAATGTATCATATTTCCAGACATTATTGACTATTTGAGACATCAAGAAAGAATTAAAATCTGAATATGTTTTTGCTTTAGCATATGCACTTTCGACCTGGCGCCAGAAATCCTCAAGATTATTCATCAACGCTGTTTTATCTATATTCTTTGATCTGGAGATNGAATTTTTTATCCATGAATTTAGCTGTCTTCGCCAGTAATGCAGTATTGTATGGTTAGGTAGGGGCATCTGGGATACGATTCTCCATCTATTTGAATTACTAATAGGCAATCGGAGTTCAAGAATCCCGTCAGAATGGTGCATACTAGGAAGTTGCGCAACACGGATCCAAATATCGTCCATGAAATCATGATCGACAATTAGAAATAAGTCAATGATTTTTTTTTTGCTATTTTGTTCTTCCACAGTCCTCTTAATAGTCTGAGATAAGACTATCTTTTTAAATACACCGCTATATGCGAAAAGATTTGGTTGATGGGTTGAAGTAAGAATTTCAGTATCAGGATTGGATAGCATATCACACCTATCGATCACTTCATTAGTGTTAGTGTTAGCTTCCGAATGAAATTCTTCTATATATNTCCTCAACTTCATTCTGTTTTTTAGGATAAGACTGCTCTTATCTGTAACGTTAGAAGATGATGACAGCAACATCTTTACGGCAGAAGGGAAAGTCTCTGGTATTGAAGATATAAAATGGGAGAGTACAGGATTCTGTACTTCCTCATATTTAGAGAAAAGAGATCTCACATTAATCCATTTTCCTACCTCTGTCATCACTTAGTAGTTGCCCAATCCAATATGCCCTTTTGCAATCTATTAAGACCTTCCGTGCATTGTGCCATAATTATATTTTATTACAATATTTAGTAACGATATTATTAATTCGTAGCAAGACATGCATTTACATGGAGCCGTTACATTATAAATATATTTTTGTTGTCAGAAAACAGGAATTTCATTTTATTTATCTTTAATGTTAGCATAAATTATAATTTATTATCTGTCTTCCGATATAATGCTTAAAGTCATCGGATATCACTTATTTTTAGCGGGTTCTACTAACTTATTTATGATAATCAATTACTCAGTAATTAATAGCGTAAAGTTTAAGCTAAGAGGATGTATTATATTATCTCAGAAAAAGAAGAAACAGAAATGTTATCTAGCCTGATAATGACACTCCGTTTTGTAGCTTACGGCTAGCTGGTCTTTGGTTCAAAAGACATGCTAGCGTTCAGAATCCGATGAGAATTGGTGCGACAACTTCTGCGAGCCCGATTCAATCAGTAGTTGTTAGGATCCGCAATCCTCTATATGCTTTCGTANGCTCATAATGAAGTGTTATTCTATATAATCTTATTAAATAATATNAAAGAAGATNCTTATATTACAATGCTCGTAAATCCTTCTAGGGTAGAATATTTCTATCGCAAAGTTCCTAAAATACTCGCTCAACAAATTCAAAAGATAGCTGTGAAAATGCTTTTCTTCTAACGTATCAATCATTGCCCCGATCATAGTATGTTCTGTCATAATTTCTTCTTCAGAAGGCAGTTCATAATTCTTCAAATAAAGTTGCTACGATAAATATGCTATGACTATGCGATGTATTATTCGCTATGATTTTCACCTGATATTTCCTAACTTTGTTTTCATTAGATCAAACATTTCGTCAGGTAGGCTAATTAACTTTTGCTTCATGTGGTAATGACCTCCAAAATAGTATCTTTATTTGCCAATTTACATAACTTTACAATCTAAAGTTTACCGTATATTATAACGTAAACTATGCATATGGCGTATACAAAGTACTACATGCCAGAAAAGCCTATCGAGTTTATGAGAATAGATCCGTATACAGAAAGAACTAGTTGAGATGGCTAAATATAGAGATTCTCTGTCAAATGTAGTCCAGAGATTGATAGATTTCTATAAGAAAAAATATTAAGTGACAATAAGATATATAAATTAGTGTTATTTAGTGAAGCGTATATAATACGTCCTAATACTATTTGTTGCTATTAAGTTGGTAGCAAATAGCTACCACTCTATTTTTATGACTAAGGCTGTAAAACAGTAAGTAATACTCTATTTCAATGGAGGAAAGAGTTACCAATGATAGAAACAAAACAAGAAGGTTGTTGGTGTTAAAGTGGATGCACAAGAGTACAATATCTTAAAGCAGTACGCACAGTTATTTTCTACAATCAACAGATCCAAGAGCCTGAGACAAAGCAAAACTGCAGATTTCTTGAAGCTTGCGATAACGGTCTTTTTATTGAAATGCTATATAAATGCATATATCTTTTGCAGGATCTTTTGAGATGTTTGCTGTAAGCATTTATTATTATTATATTATTATTACTATTATTTTTATAATGATATTGGTAACGGTAATGCATAAACAATAACTTTTTACTATAATAGCTTCTATTAGATATATCTTTTCTTTAAGAAGACGTCCCATTCCAAAAATCTTGATTGTCTTTTATACATTATGGAATATAGCAAAATGGCTAAAGAAACTACAAAAAGGGGCAAAGAAAGTACCAGTCACTGATATTAATCAAGAAGAATTGCAGGGCGGGTGCTGATAGGCCAATAGAAGAAATAGACAGCAAAGTTGCTATAGCTTTTGGAAAAAGAGTAGCGGAAATAATTGTCGAGTAGCCAATTTTTGTTACAAGGTGGAGCTCCATTAATTTGTGATGATTATAAATTTGCAATAAGGATGATCTAATTACTCAGAGTTTTATTCTACCATTTTGCTCTATTGAAATGCATTTATAAAAAATTTAAAAGGAAAGCTTTCTGATCATTTCTGCAAGTTAGAAAATACAATAATTAGGTGGGGAAGGGATTCGAACCCTTATAAATTCGCTGACTGTCTAGTAAGTCTCTGCAGGCGAACGCATAGCCGCTCTGCCACCCCACCCTCCGTTGATTACAGAAATATCCCAATATTATTCTTTAATGTACATTCTTTGAATATAGTAAAAGTATTCCTAACATAGTAACCGGTTAATCGCGGGACATTGTATGTAATAATAGTTTCTCATAGCAATTGAGAAGATGGTTATTCGTGCCTAACTGTATCCTATAGTTTTAAAATATTTTTAGCCGCTAGGCGAATATCTTCAGATTTTATGGTCTTTCTGCCAGCATGGAGAGACAAATCTACACCCTGTCGTGCTATTCTATATGCAAGCTCTTCTAGAACTTTTCGCAACTCATCTGCTGCTTCATCGCTTACTCTCTCTGCCCCTGATTTTTTTATCAGACGATACATAGTAGCTAGACCAAATTCAGTACTTGTTGACATATGATAATATATTGGAAGACAAATGTCAATAATTAATCGTTGCTTTTTTACCGACATTTCAGCGTAGAAGACAGACTTCTTTTTACGACTAACTGTATCAGATATTATTGTTTGTTATTAATTAACCGGTGTTTTCATCAAATAGGGTCGACCTTTAAAATCGATCTCGCATATGTACTTATATAAAAGAGATGTTCCACGAATTTTTGAGTAACACATAATTCAGTGCTATTCTTTTGTCAAGAAATTTGTACTTAGCATTTGAAACATAAAGATAAAAATCAATATAATCCATTCCATTGTTTACAGCCAGTAAATAGCAACAAAGTAGTTTTAATATAAAGAATATAAAGATTTTTAGTAATGGCCAAATATTCCTTCATAAAGCTATAAAATATGTTAAGTGCACTTTATACATTCATTCTTTACGTTCTACCAAAAGGGTCAGTTAGAGATGAAACCTCATTTTTCATAATCTTGTCTATCCTTATTACTCTTATAGGGATTGCTATTATACTTAGAAGAAGACGTCAAGACGATGCTAACCAAAGATAGCGTAATTAAATAGATATATATAGAGATATATATGTATAAAAAAGACGGATACAATAACCCCGTTACCTGAAGAGATATTAGTGATAATAGAAATCACAGATATTTAATGAATATGAATAGAGAAAATTGTGAATCGAGTACCATTGAATTTTCTAGATAATGAAACGCTGTACCTTTCCTGTTTTAACTATCTCTGAAATACGATCTTTTATTTCATCCAGTCTTATTCCGAAGTAATATCCGCTTGCTCCTTCCAATTTTATTATTGCTCTTTTTAATATTGAAATACAAATTTTGCTTTCGTTTTTTTCATGATGAACAAAAGCCGCTGCAATCAGTATAAGACCATTGAGCAAAGCTTTTTCATTTCCATAAGAATTTTTCCATATAGATTCAAGAATTTCATGTGCTCTCCAATACTTTTCGGTATTGAACAAATTTCTCGCGATTTTTATTGCTTCATCTTTTTCTATCTTCCTATCAACAATGTGTTCATACTCTAATAAAGGTGCAATAGATACGAGCTTTCTTGTAACTTCTTCTGGTCTTGTATTTTCTGGAATACTAGTATCATATTCAATGAAACTCTCCGAGACCCGAGTATCACGTATAATGATGGTCTGGTCTGAAACTAACTCTCTCGCTCTTGATAATAGAGATTGTGCATCTTTTGGTTTATATGAGTCATTTTTTAAATATATCATATATCGATCCATCTTAACTATATTACACTAACATTAATGAAATAACCTTCGCTAATACACATTTAGGTTTTCTAAAATTATCTGCCAGATGATAGGAGATAGGATCAGTATGTTTATAACTAAGATATTCAACATTGAAAAGATTTTGGTTTTAATTTTCATCCTTCTATTGTTCATTTGAGTAGTATGAATTTGGATATCTATCGTATAACAAAGCCGGATAAACCTTTCAACAATTCACTTCACTTCAGACAGAGGTTAAGTATGTTGGCATCTTGATAAATAAGAAACCATCTTTCAATTAGTGTTTAAATTTTTTTTATACTTCAATTGCGTATAAGCCATCCGATAGACGTTTTAAAGAATTATATTGTATATAAAAAGCTGATTCTGTGATCGCTGCAATTTATATCTATATATGTATAAATATATATAATAAAAATATACGCACTCAAGCTATTATATAGATTATTGGTCAGCGTTCAGAAAAAATTATAAAACAAGATTTTAGTGATGATTGTAATTAAGCAATGAAGAAGGATATGTTATGGAATTCTAGAGTATTTTCAGATTATATTCTAATTAGTATACTCCAGCAGGTAAAGTACAGGTAACATTCCTGACCCAAATAAAAATTACATCTTTATATACTTCATATTTTGAGTAAAACTATTTCTTTCCTAGGTACCGTCTGTTTAGCTCAACAATTTCATCAATACATCTTTGTATAAATATATGGAGTATTTTGTTGTTGTTCGTTTGTCCAATGTGTTGGCAACGTAAGGCAATCAATAAGATGTAGATCAAATTCATCAATAATTTTTCCCCATCCCCACTTTGTCTTGTCTGATGTATATGGTTTCATGATATGGCTGCCCATGAAATTAAAACCTGAAGATTGCCGTAGACCGCTTATTTCTTTTATTTTCTCAAGAACGTCAATAGCGAGCATATCGCCCAATTCAGGCAAACCTGAAATGAAGAAAATAGGTTTTGAAATTTCAAGTGTCGAGTAGTCTATAATCGTTGCATCATCATTTATTATTTTATACTCAATTCCAGTCGATTTTAATATTCTTTGCTGAAGACTTACAAGCTCGGTATCGATTTCTATTCCAATCGACTTCAATCCCAACAGCTGACCGCAATAAGCAATCCTTCCATCTCCGGATCCTATGTCAACGATTTCTTTAAAACCGAAATTTTTAGCCCCTAACGACAGTGTATATGCGGATAAAAGCCATGTCGGATAAAACGGCTGATAGTTTGTATCATATTTTTTGCTGCTAATCCAATAATGGTTGATATCTCCTGCATAATATCTACATGGGATATTAAATAGTTGTATATTATCAATTTTATAATACAGAGGGTTATTCTTTCCAAATTCGTTCAACATATGCAAAATATACTCATTAATTGGTAATTTAACAGAATAAGATAATGGGATGACCTCGTAGATAAAACCCGTTGCTTCATGTTTTTTTATAAATTCTTGTTTTAAATCAATAATTTCTTTTGATAATAACTGATGCATTTTTATTTATTCTCAATTATCTAAATAAAACAGATTTGGTACGAAGACATTGCGCGTGTCAAAGCTTTTATGGTCACATATTTTATATTTATGTTTTATCCTGTTTTTATCGATAGAAACTAACAATTTCTTAGATAAATCAGGTAGGCATTTTGTCATAAGTTTGTCAGAGAAAAATTGTTGTCTTGTCAATATCATTCATAAATTGCAATTGTATAAATGGATTTAGTTGTAGCGATAAGATTTTATATTGCTAAGCCAATGTTCTGGAAGATTGGACCGTTGTCCAAAATGCCAGCGTAAAGATATTGTTGAAACTTCTATGCAAGCAAATTGTAATTCATGTGGATATTCTTACTTTAAAAAAATTTGTCCGAAATGTGGCTCGACACTTGCCAATTTAGATTACAGAAAAAGGGACATAGGACAATGGGTGGGTTGTTTTACCTGTCAGTTGTGTGGAACTACCTATACTGATGTCATTAATGTTTAGGATCAAATTACAGAATTTCTTATATNCCTAACTCTAGTCCTAGACGGAGTTCGCCTTTTATAATTGAGTATTGATAGGTATCTATNGATGAATCTTCTCTGATAGTAATTGCGGTACCTCTCTTGGCCTTCTTGCTACTTCAACGTTGGCTTTTGCGAAATTCTTTGCTTTAGATTCTGCTGAACCATAGTTACCGTAAACTATGGCACCTGCATGTCCCATTCGCTTCTCTTTTGGAGCAGATCTTCCTGCTATATAAGCTACCACATGCTTAGAATAATTAGTTGTTATTAGATAGTCTGCAAGTAGCTCTTCAGCGTCTCCTCCAATCTCCCCTACTACTACTATTGAATCAACGTCATCTCTATCTTTAACCATATCAAAAGCTTCAATCAGATTCGTTCCATTGATTGGATCTCCGCCAATGCCAAGGCAGAGTCTTTGTCCAAAACCTGCTTTGGTTAAATTATAAGAAACTTCATACATTAAAGTTCCGCTTCTCGAAAATACTGCGGTATTTCCTGCTTTGAATGGCTGGGCAGGCATGATACCAACTTTCATGATCTCCGGCACAATTACACCTGGTGTATTAGGTCCTATCATTTTAGCACCCCTAGTCTTAGCATACTCTACAACTGTGATGGAGTCTCTAATAGGAACATGTTCAGGAATGGCAACTAATAATTCTATTCCATTATCCAGTGCATCCTTTGCAGCAGTAAGAAAAAACGGTGCAGGAACGAACATTCCCGATATTTTGGCACCTGTAGATTTAACTGCCTCAGCCATATTATCATAAATTGGAATTCCTTCAAAGTTCTGGCCTCCTTTTCCAGGGGTTACTCCGGCAACAATATTTGTACCGTAAGATTTCATTAGTCTTGTATGAGTAGAACCATAACTTCCTGTTATTCCTTGAATTATGACCGGTTTTTTTTCAAAATCGTTATCAGCCGTATCTCCAATTAAAATATCAAATATATCAAATTTTTTATTCATTCCTATTCCTCTTTTTTTTTATCTCTTCTACAGCAGCAAGTATTGCTTGCTCAACTGTATCATACAATTTTGCATGACTCCCCTTCAACATTTCTTTAGCGGTATCGGATTCTGCGCCAGAAATTCTAGCAAACACGGGGACATCAAGAATATTATTGTTATATGCGTCGAGTATCGCCTGAGCTACAAGAGTGGTTTTTACTATCCCTCCGAAGAGATTTACCAAAATTGCATCTATTTTTGTCAACTTGCTTATCACCTGTAAGGCTTCATAGATTGTTTCAGTTGTAGCTCTACCACCAAAATCAAGGAAAGAGCCTGGCTTACCGCCTGCGTCTGAAACCATATCTAGCGTAGACATTACAAGTCCAGCTCCATTACCTATTATTGCAATGTTTCCATTTAATTCGACTAAAGAGAATCCGCTTTTCTGAGCTTGTGCCTCTAATTCCGAAGTATTTTCATATTTTTTCAACTCAGGATGTCTAAACATAGCATTGTCGTCTATGATCACTTTAGCATCAAGAGCCATGAGAGAGCCATCTCCGAGTATAGCAACAGGATTTATCTCTGCCAACTCTGCTTCCTTTTCTTCCATAAGTCTGGAAAGTTTCGTGATAAAATCAATAAAAGAGACTATCATGCTGCCTTTTAGACCTAGTTTATGAGCTACATCTTCTGCAGTTTGCATGGTTAATCCGTTAAGAGGTATATCTGTAATTACTTTATTATCCACATTCTCTATTTCAATTCCCCCTTCAGNTGATGCAATAAGAGAATAACCNCGTTTGCTTCTGTTGAGGAAAAGCGATAAATATAGTTCCTTTGTAATTCCAACCATTTCTTCAAGTAAAATTCCACGAGGCTGCTCTCCTTTTACTTCTTTATTTAAAAGTTCATAGAATTTGGATTTCAATTCTTTTTCTGAATTGCACTTTAAAATTGCTCCTGCTTTTCCTCTTCCACCCACAGTAAGTTGTGATTTTAGCATAAATGGATATCCAAGTTTAATTGCAGCTTGCTGAGCCTCCTCGATAGTATTTGCGAGAAATGCCTTTGGAATTCTAATGCCATATTGATCAAACAACTCCTTGCCTTGATATTCGATTAATCTCATTTAACAGCAGAGGACATTCTTATTGTGGTTATTTATATTCGTTATATAGAAAAGCCATCCTAATTTGAATTTTTACGACTAGTAAGACAGGTAACAGCATTTAACATATTACTGATAAGCTCGTATATCTGTATCATGTTGATTCTAAGACATACAAGATGATACTTTGATAATTATTATCAAAAAGCACAAACTCAAGACAATATCCTATGTAAGGTTCAACCTACAATTATCTTTTGTTAGGTCGTCAAGTCTCTATTTATACATATTCATTTGTCATATAAGAAATTAGAGTAGATTCAGAACTTTAACCATTTGAAGGATAATGTAGGCTCAATAATGCGTGCCGTCATCTATGATACTCCTATATAATCAAATATTCCTAATGAATTGAGCACAGGGCTGATGTTCCTACCATTCTTCTGATTTTATTTATTGAAAAGCGATGAATAGTTTTTAAAGTATGGCGCTTCACTGATTTCCAATCAACCTGCATATTCGTATTCCCGCCCTCTTAGAAAAAGACAATATGTTCATATTGGTTATCGTTAATATGCTGTACTTGCTGAGTCAGTAAATCTTACCATTTTTGACTTAATTGGTAAAGAAGAAGAATTCCAAAAGACAAAAGATTTATGCTAATAGCATGATTAATGATAACTTACTTTTGTACTATATTTAAACTCATTTTGTCATATTTTGGTATGACAAAGATTTCCATTGTTAAATATTATAATATTCTCTATGTTATGTAAAAATTCGACGTATAATATATATATATATACACATACATACATACACAATCTAACTTTGGAGTTGATATTACTGCCAGCTCGTCCGTTTAGATGGGACAAAGTATTTTTCTACCTCATCT
>JGI24806J26614_1000527_pt1 | contig 12038 bp, 9 predicted proteins | sample Kansoi200umMDA_FD_26614 | JGI IMG/M metagenome (IMG submission 26614)
TCCAGCAATTCCGAATCATTAGCATGACGGATATACGCAGGAAGGTCTTTAAGTCCAGCCATTTTAGCCGCACGATATCTTCGTTCTCCGGATATCAGACGATATCTTCCACTTGCAAGCCTCGCTACGGTAATAGGTTGTATGAGGTCGAATGTCTTGATGGAACCTGCCAATTCTTTCAAGGCCTGCTCATCAAAATCATGACGCGGCTGTTTGGGATTGGTTTCAATTTGTTCAATTGGAATTCTCAAGACACCTGTTGTTGCTTCGGCAACTTTCGGTTTAAGGTCCCCTGTAGGTGTTTTCAGATCGGAATCTATGCTTTGCAATAAGGAACGGATTCCTTTACCAAGGGCGTCTTTATTTTGTTTCGGTGATGTCATAAATATTTAGGATTGCGGATTTTGAGATTGCGGATTTTCGGATTGTGGATTTTCAGATTGTAGATTATTAGGTCAGGCATCAATATCGCAATCCCCAATCTCCCAATCCCCAATCTCACAATCCCCAATCCGCAATCCGCAATTATTCTAGAATTCTCTCTTCCTGGCTAATCTTCGTCATATTGTTTTTCTGCAAGACCTCTTTAGCAAGGTTCAAATAGTTCATAGTTCCTTTACTGTACGCGTCATACAAAATGACTGGCTTACCAACGCTTGGGGCTTCACTAATTCGCGTATTTCTATGAATGATGGTATTGAACACCAACTCATCGAAATGTTTTCTTACTTCACTCACTACCTGGTTGCAGAGTCTTAACCTGCCGTCGTACATCGTCATCAGTATGCCTTCAATTTGAAGTGACGTATTCAGCCGGCTTTGAACAATTTTAATAGTGTTCAATAATTTTCCTAAACCTTCAAGAGCGAAGAATTCTGTCTGCACGGGTACAATCACCGAATCTGAGGCAGTGAGCGCATTTACGGTAATCAGGCCGAGCGAAGGCGAGCAATCGATAATGATGAATTCATATTCGTCCCTAATAGGATGTATAATATTCTTCAGAACAGCTTCCCTGTTGGGATAATTGATCATTTCAATTTCAGCTCCCACCAGGTCGATGTGAGATGGAATGATATCCAGGTTGGGAACTTCCGATTTCAATACAACATCTCTTGCAGGCACATCATTCACCATACAATCATACAGGCTTTGAGTTACGTTGTGCAAATCAAACCCAACACCTGTAGTACTGTTGGCCTGCGGATCTGCGTCAACCAGCAGGGTCTTCATTTCGAGCACGGCTAAACTTGCCGCGAGGTTGATGGCCGTGGTAGTTTTACCTACACCACCTTTTTGATTAGCTATTCCAATTATTCTTGCCATGGCAGCACTGTTCCTTTTGTTTTGATGTTATATTGAAATTGTTTCACCGATTTTTAAAAGATTCAATTCAACTCCCGATTGCGCAAATGCCTGTTTTGCTTTTTCATGATCTATCTTGATAAATCCAAAAGTGTCATAATGCACGCCAATTACCTTCTTGCACTTGATCATCTCAGCACAGGCAGCTGCATCAATGGCATCCATTGTGAAATTGTCTCCAATTGGCAAAACAGCAAAATCAAGTTTTGCCCATCTTGGTATCAACTGCATGTCCATCGTGAGGGCCGTATCTCCACTATAATAAAAATTATTTCCTTCACTCATGATGAGAAAACCCAGGGGATTCCCTCCATAACTCCCATCGGGCAGCCCCGATGAATGTTGGGCGGCCATGCATTTAACCACAAATTCCCCGAAGTCCCACTTGCCACCAGTGTTCATGGGATGGGTATTTTCAATTCCTTTACCATGCAGCCATTCATGAATTTCCCAACTACAGATCACTTTGGCCTTCGTTCGCTTAGCGATACTTATGACATCAGCTACATGGTCGGCATGACCGTGGGATAGGAGTATGAAATCAGCACCAATGGCATCGACCTTAATGTGTTTCGCCAGTTCATTCGGTGTGATGAAAGGATCAAATAACAATCTCTTTCCCTTGACCACTATAGCGAAACAGGAATGTCCGTAATAAGTGAAATCCATGGTGCACGAATGTGGACAAAAATAAGCGTTACAGCCAAATTGAATAGGGCCAGTGAAGGGGATTTGTTAACAATTAGGTCACGATCTAGATGCCGGATACAGGATGCCAGATGGCTAAGCATGATTTAGGATACAGGACGCAAGTATGATTCCTGAATCCTGAAACATGCCGGTCATCTGGTATCCGGCATCTTGCATCCTTCGTTACTTTTGTGCTCTATGCGAAACTCAGGATTCCGGTGGATCATCATTGTCATCATGTTGTTGCTCGACTTCTATGTATTCCAGGCGATCAAATTGGTAAGTCATGATGCAACACCCAAGCTCCGCCTTACGATCTATGCTTTATATTGGACCATTTCCGTTGTTGCTATCGTGTTACTTGCATTGTTGCCTTTTATCAGCTATGAGTCATGGCCAAGGTCTGTACGGACTTATTTGTTTGCAACGATAGTAGGATTGTTCTTCGCGAAGATCATTGCCGTCGTATTTTTCATGCTTGATGATGTCAGGCGGGCGATTCAATGGGCGAGCACCAAAATACTTTTTCAAAATACAGAAGGCGAAGCCATCGGTAATGAAAAGATTTCCCGCTCCGTTTTCCTAAGCTGGATGGGTCTTGCAACAGGCGGTGGATTATTTTCTGCGCTTGTCTATGGTTTTTCTAATAAATACAACTACGACGTTAGAAATATCAAATTAAATTTCGATAATCTTCCTTCAGCATTTCGGGGATTGAAAATTATCCATATCTCGGATATTCATTCAGGTAGTTTTACCAATAAAAAAAATGTTGAGAAAGGAGTGGAGATGGTAATGAAACAAGAGCCAGACCTCGTATTATTCACCGGGGACCTGGTGAATGATCGTGCAACGGAGATGGAGGATTATATGGAAGTCTTTCAAAAGATCAAGGCTCCGCTTGGTGTATTTTCTACGCTCGGCAATCATGATTATGGAGACTATGTTCGATGGCCCAGCAAAGAAGAAAAAATTGCCAATCTTGAACAATTAAAGCGAGTACACCAGGAATTGGGATGGAGGTTATTAATGAACGAACACGTTGTTTTGGAGCGCTCGGATCAACAGATCTCCCTGGTAGGGATTGAGAATTGGAGTGCCAAAGGAAGCTTTCCGAAATATGGCCAGTTGGCCGCTGCCCATGCCGGCACTGAAAACTATCCTTTCAAAATATTAATGAGCCACGACCCCAGTCATTGGGAAGCAGAGGTAATACCCAGGTTCCCGGATGTGGACCTCATGCTTGCCGGGCATACCCACGGGATGCAGTTTGGGGTGGAAGTCCCAGGCTTTAAATGGAGCCCCGTCCAGTACATCTATAAGCAATGGGCAGGTCTGTATGAACAAGGGAAGCAGAAGCTGTATGTCAATAGGGGCTTCGGTTTCATAGGCTATCCGGGGAGGGTAGGGATCCTGCCTGAAATCACCCTCATCGAGCTGGTATAATCCAACGACTTTTTTATTTTCCCCGTAAATGAAGGCGGTTAAACCAACTGCAATTTTACCGGTCCAAAAGTCGTTTAACCCTAGCCACAAATAACCTTGATGAAATACCTGCCAACGAGAGTCCTTATAGTGATCATGCTGGTCATTTCGTGCATGCGACAGGGTTATGCCCAACAGAGTACCCTGGATTCATTGTTTGCAGGAGCTGATAGTACAGCGGTGCTGGATTCCCTCTTAAAAGATTTCGATAATTACCTGGATTCAATATCAAAGCCCAAGAGCTTTTTCTCATTCAACGTTGGGATAGGCAATGGGTATTTTAGTTTCGAGAATAAGAACTCTGTATATCTCACCAATTCGCAAAGATTGATCGTGACCCCCTCTGTTGGTTATTATCATAAGAGTGGTTTAGGAATAACCACAACAGGATATCTTTTGTTGGATAGTGAAAAGTCGCAGTTCTACCAGTTTTCTGTCACACCTTCTTATGATTTCATTGGAAGCCGAAGGGTGGGATTTGGCTTTGCATTCACGCGATATTTTGAAAAGGATTCGTTGCCATTTTATACCACTCCCATAGGAAATGAGTTGTTTGCCTATTTTACTTATAAGAAGTTGTGGATTCGTCCAACAGTATCTATTTGTTATGGATGGGGAAGTCATACTGAATTTCTGCAAAAACAAACATTTATCTGGAGAGAAAGATTACAGCGATATGATCGGGGATTTATCTATGTGAAGAACGAGGAATCAGTGAAGGATTTTGCGACCATCATTTCATTGAAGCATGATTTTGATTTTTATAACCTGTTTTCAAGAAAAGACGCGTTCACCATCACACCTGTTCTCTTATTCACAGCGGCCACGCAGGCCTTTGGATTCAACACTTCTTACCAATATTCTGTAAATGCCGTTCGGGCAAATCTTCTTCCCAGCAACCAGAACATCTCTGATCAAACATCTTATCGCCCGCAATCTTTCACTCTTATTTTAAGAAGCGACTATAACATTCAGAAGTTCTTTGTAATGCCGCAGTTTCTACTGGATTATTACATTCCCGAAACAAATAACCACTTAAATATCGGGTATTCTATTACTGCGGGATTTAATTTTTAACTTTACCCTTGGGCCAGTTAACAGAAATTTACCAGAACACATTTTCTCTTGGCATATAACTTGAAAATTTTGTTGTAACCGTAAAACCATAAGTATGAAGATGCACATCAAGAAGGTTACATTCCTACTGCTAGCGATTACTGTTAGTTCCCTAACAATGGCACAGGGTTTTCACATTGGTGCCAAAGGAGGCGTTAATCTCTTTAAGGTTGATGGTAAATCATTCGATGAAGAATTTCAATTTGGATACACCCTCGGTGCATTCAGTGAAATCAACTTCAACAAGAAGTGGGGCATACAACCCGAGGTGATCTGGAATCAGACCAACACTCGTACGAGCACCAGCTTTAATGAAATTTACCCAACATCTACCTCAGACCTCAAAGACGTTAAATTGAATTACCTCAGCATTCCGCTCCTGCTGACCTACCGCCCGGCAAAAATTCTCTCTCTCCAGGCCGGACCTCAATTCGGAATTCTGATGGATCAAAACAAAAATCTTTTGGAGAATGGACAGGAAGCATTCAAGAAAGGTGACTTCGCACTTTTAGCCGGAGCACAATTGAATTTCGGTGGTATTAAAGTCGGTGGTCGTTACCAGGTTGGACTGGCTAACATTAATGACATCGACAACCAGGACAAATGGAAGAACCAGGGATGGCAGTTGTATGCTGGCTTCAGGTTGTTCTAAAGAAGACCACGGACCACGGACGACGGACCACGAAGAAGACCACAGACCACGGACGACACTTATATCATGATTGTTGTCCGTGGTTTTTTTTATCGGCAACATCTGACTACTGAGATCACGCCCCGAAATAGGCAATGGGCAATTGGCAACAGGCAACTCAAATTGGAGTCTCTGACTAAATGGAGGCTTGTTGCCATCCAAGAACTAACAAATATGAGGCACCATCAATTTAGTCGGTTGCCAATTGCCTATTGCCTATTCCAGGGCGAAATGATTTAAGAACTAAGTGGGTTGCCTATTGCCTATTGCATATTGCCAATTCCGGAGCGAAATGAATTAGGAACTAACAAATATGCAGCTGCATCAGTTTAGTGGGTTGCCAATTGCCTATTGCCTATTTCAGAGCGCATCGCTTGTCCTAAATCAAGTTTCCAGATTTAATTGACTAACGAATCCAATAGAGCTGCTCCGGTCAGTCGTCCGTGGTCATCTTCGTGGTCTGTCGTCTCTTCACTCAATACCCAAGTATGTTTTTACGTTTTTCGAATTCTGAGGTGATGTGGTCCGTGGTCAGTGGTCTGTCGTCCGAGGTCTCTAAAGCCGACTGCCATCTCTTGACATTCCATTGCCTTGGCACCAATCTTGACCCTTATGCCTATCTGAATTATAAATAGGATTTTTGCACTAAGGGTGTTATTTTGTCACTGAAACCTAAAAACGTTGATGAATTATTTGATGGCCCCGGAAGATGAAATGGATTTTATTCCCATCATTCCCCTGAATGAAAGTGAAGGTGATAACGGTCAAGAAATAGAAGTTCCCGCTGAATTACCGCTGCTCCCTCTCCGTAATACTGTCTTATTTCCCGGTGTTGTATTGCCCATAACCGTAGGTCGCGATAAAAGCATTAAGGCCGTAAATGACGCCTATAAGGCTGATAAGTTGATAGGAGTGGTGGCGCAAAAGGATAGCAATATTGAAGACCCTACCGTAAGCGACCTCGAGGACATTGGAACTGTGGCCCGGATCGTGAAATTGATCAAGATGCCCGATGGAGGAACCACTATAATCATCCAGGGTAAAAAGAGATTTAAGCTTTCTGTCATTACCGCCGAAGATCCATACTTCAAGGCCCAGATCGAGCCACTGATCGAAGAAGATGCCCCAAAGAACCAGGACTTCGCCGCATATGTATCGAACATTAAGGACCTCGCATCACAGATCATTCAGCTTTCACCAAACATTCCATCAGAAGCTTCCATCATTTTAAAAAATATTGAGAACCCTTCATTCCTGATCCATTTTATTTCCAGCAACCTGAATACTGAGCTGAATGAAAAACAAAAATTGCTGGAGTTGAATCACGTCCAGGCTCGGGCGGATCTGCTGATGCAATTGCTGCAGCGTGAATTGCAATTCGCGGAGTTGAAGAATAAGGTGACGAATAAGACCAAGATGGAATTGGATAAGCAGCAGCGCGAATATTTTCTTCAGCAACAAATGAAGAGTATCCGTGAAGAATTGGGTGGTGATTCAAATGAAAGAGAAATAAAAGAAATGCAGAAAAAGGCCGAAGCAAAAAAATGGCCGCAGTCTGCAAAAGAACTTTTTCAGAAAGGAGTGGAACGGTTGGAAAGAATGCATCCAAGTACACCAGACTATTCCGTTGTTTATAATCATCTTGATCTTCTTCTTGATTTGCCCTGGTACTCGTATACCGACGATTTTTATGATCTGAAGAAAGCGAAAAAAGTTTTGGATCATGATCATTATGGAATGGATAAAGTGAAAGAAAGAATCCTGGAATACCTGGCAGTTTTGAAATTGAAGGGCGATATGAAAAGCCCGATCCTTTGTTTTGTTGGTCCACCGGGAATCGGCAAAACATCACTTGGAAGAAGTATTGCCAATGCGATCGGTAGGAAATACGTGAGAATAAGTTTGGGCGGTTTGCATGATGAGAGCGAGGTCCGTGGTCACCGAAAAACTTACATCGGTGCCATGCCGGGAAGAATTATACAGTCACTCCGTAAAATAAAATCTTCCAACCCGGTCATTATTCTCGATGAAGTAGACAAAGTTGGAAAAGACTTCAGGGGAGATCCAAGCAATGCCCTATTGGAAGTTTTGGATCCCGAGCAGAATCACACATTCTACGACAATTATCTTGAGTTGGAATATGACCTTAGTAAAGTGTTGTTTATTGCAACAGCTAATGATATCGCCAACATTCAACCTGCTTTAAGAGACAGGTTGGAGATCATTGACCTGAGTGGTTATGCAGTTGAAGAAAAAACTCAAATAGCGAAGCGGCACCTGATTCCAAAACAAAAAGATGCACATGGTTTGAAAGAATTGAAATTTAAGATAGGCGACAAGGTTTTAGAAAAAATTATACAGGATTATACAAGAGAAAGTGGTGTCAGGGAATTGGATCGCCAACTGGCTTCTATAATGCGATACGAGGCTAAGGAATACGCGATGAAGGGAAAAATGAAATCACTCCTGACCACCGTTGAGGTTGAGAAAATCCTGGGTAAACCGCGTTATAGCAACGAGCTCTACAAGGTGGCTAACCTGGCTGGGGTTGCAGTAGGACTCGCATGGACCTACGTTGGCGGCGATATCCTTTTTGTGGAAGCATCCCTGAGTGAAGGAAAAGGTGACCTGAAGCTTACCGGAAACCTGGGTAACATAATGAAAGAGAGTGCTTCAACAGCATTTACGTACCTGCAATCCAATGCGAGGAAATTGAGCATAACCCCCAAGCAATTTGATAATAAACAATTGCATGTGCATGTGCCAGAAGGGGCAGTTCCAAAGGACGGACCGAGCGCGGGTGTGACGATGCTGACTGCCATAGCCTCTGCATATACTGGTAAAAAAGTCAGGCCTTACCTGGCAATGACAGGCGAGATTACCCTTCGAGGACAGGTTCTCCCGGTAGGGGGAATTAAAGAAAAAGTATTGGCAGCCAAGAGAGCAGGACTGAAAGAAGTGATCTTATGCTGGCAGAATGAGAAGGATATAGCAGAAATTGACTCCACTTATATTAAGGGCTTGAAGTTTCATTATGTCAAGACCATGCAGCAGGTACTAGACCTGGCTTTGTCTTAGTATTGTCAGGATTGATGTTTTAACATTCCTTCAATAAACTTAGCAGCGTTTTTGCTGTTATTTAGTTGTCAGAAATTTTTCATGTTGGTTGTTTTAAGGGTTAAAGATGTTCCCCCGTGTCTACGGGGGAATCGTCTTTTAGGGCCACGAATTACACGAATGAAGGCGAATTGCGCGAATGGGCAAATCACTTCATAGGAAATCAGTAAGCTTTTTGAAAGAGCGGAGCTTTGTTTCCATTTAAGTAGATTGCCAATTAAAGCATTTGCTTGAGCATTCAGACATACATTTTTTTCTGGACCTTATTTCTCATCAATTCTAATCTTGCATCGAGCCAGGTATTAGGTGGCTCCAGCACATATAATTTTCTCAAGCTTCCCGCCACACCGCAACTGAGTGCTTTAGGAGGCATCAACATTTCAAATAGAACAAATGATATTGGAATGACCATGTCGAACCCAGCGTTATTGAGGGATGATATGAGTGGTCAATTGCATGCCTCTTTTAATTCCATGTATGCCGGTATAAAGAATCTTGCGTTGGTTGGTGGATATACAGTTAAAGATTGGAAAACAAATCTTGGGTTCGGGATCAGTTACCTTGATTATGGGAATATTGATGCTACAGATCCTTCCGGAAATATTATAGGTGATTTTCATCCCAGGGATTACTTGTTCAGAGTTTTTGCTTCACGAGAATATGAATCTCGCTGGCAATATGGATTTGCAATCAATTTCATCCAATCCGCATATGGTCAATATCGGTCCAATGCTCTTGCTCTGGATGCCGCAGGCGTTTATTATGATAGCCTTCATTATATACAGGTTTCGTTGGTTCTGAAAAACATGGGCGCACAACTCAAATCATTTGTTCCGGGAAATGAAGAACAACTTCCATTTGATATGCAGCTCGGATTTTCTAAACGACTAAAAAAAGCACCGATTCAATTATCCGCAACAGCGCACCACCTGCATCAATTTAATCTTGCTTATAATGATACAGCGGGCGCATCAAATGGAGGCCAGGAAATGAACACTTCGGCATTCAATAAACTATTCCAGCATTTCGTCTTCGCTGCTCAATTTTATATTGAAGAAAAAGTTGAAATTAGTGCAGGATACAATATTATCCGGCGAACTGAACTTAGAATCGATAATACCACTAATGGCCTTACAGGATTCTCGGTTGGCATAGGATATACCAGTCGAAAACTTCAACTGAGGTATGCCCGATCCTGGTACCAAAACAATACTGCCTACAACCAATTTGGAATTAACCTGCTGTTATTTTAGATGATTACACTTATTCTAACCAATAGGTTAATCTATGCATTAACTTAAGAACTGCCAGAATTATAACTGTTGATATTGCTTTTTTGTAGGTTTATTATCAGGATTTGATTTTTAAACGCATGTATGATAAAGCTGATCATAGCGGATGATCACAATAGGGTAAGAGAAGCCTGGGTTTTTATTCTAAGTAGAAACCCAGACATCGACATTATTGCCCAGTGCAGAAACGGTGAGGAAGCCGTTCAGGCAGTAAAGAAACATTGCCCTGATGTTCTCTTGCTGGATATCAATATGGAACCCATGAACGGGATTCAAGCTGCTCAAATCATTTCTAAATCCTGCGCGAAAACAAAAATCATAGGGATGTCGGTCCATGCAGACATGGCATACGTCAACAAGATGCTTGAAGTAGGGGCTGTAGGTTATGTAACGAAAAACTCACCAAGCCAGGAAATGGTAACAGCAATCCGAAGTGCAATTAACGGCAAAACCTATGTGTGTAGCGAGATCCGCGAAATGTCCAGAACCTATTAATCAAGCCATCACTTTTTCCTCTTTAAAAGCCTCTCTCGGTTGTAAGCCTAACAAAGCAAACATCGCATTATCCTCTTCAAATGATGGATTGGGTGTAGTCAGTAATTTTTCACCTGCAAAAATTGAATTGGCACCAGCTAGGAAGCAGAGAGTTTGCTCAGCAACGGACATTTCAGTTCTTCCGGCGCTCAATCTTACCATGGCTTTTGGCATCAGGATCCTCGCCGTTGCAATCATTCTCACCAGGTCCCAAACATCTACTTTGGGTTGATTCTCGAGTGGAGTGCCCTTTATCCTCACGAGTGCATTCACAGGAACACTTTCGGGATGTTCGTGCATATTGCTCAAGGTGTGTAACATCTTGATGCGGTCTTCATGAGTTTCACCCAATCCAATAATTCCACCACAACACACACTGATGCCTGCATTTCTAACGTGCCCAATGGTCTGCAGTCGGTCTTCATATGTTCTTGTAGAGATGATCTCGCCGTAATAATCGGATGATGTATCGAGGTTGTGATTGTATGCATACAATCCTGCATCGGCCAGGCGGGCTGCCTGTTCTTCATTCAACATACCCAGTGTGCAACAGACTTCCATTCCCAATTCATTTACTCCTTTTACCATTTCTATTACCCTGTCAAAATCCCGATTGGAACGAACTTCTCTCCAGGCTGCTCCCATGCAGAACCTCGTTGATCCTGCTTCCTTCGCTTTTTTTGCATAGGAGAGCACCTCTTCAGTTTGCATTAATGCCTGTACTGAAACATTTGTTTGATAACGGGCTGCCTGGGGACAATAAGCGCAGTCCTCGGGACAGCCACCTGTCTTAATGGATAAGAGTGTGCAAACCTGGACCTCGCCGGTTTGGTTGAATTTCCGGTGAATGGTTGCTGCTTCATAAATCAATTCCAGCAAAGGCTTGTTATAGACCTGGTCTACTTCCTCTATTGTCCAATCATTCCTACAATCAACGCTCATATTTTGTCCAATTTAAAAGCAAACCTAAGGGAAAATGAAGAATCGATACCTAGCGGTATTGAAGAAAGAATGAAGTGTCTTGTAATAGCGGTAGTTTCTTATCAAAAAAAGCATTGAACACAAACCTGAATGTATTTACGTTGCTGACGCTGTCCTTGATTTGAATATACTTTTCATTTGAAAAATAGTAAGCATTGAAATTTTCGAACTGCCTCTGCTCTTTCGAGGGTTCTTCAAAATGAAAACCCCGATCGCCCTGGACGATGATGACCGTGGGTCTTTTTCTATTCTTTAAAATAGTACCCACGAGGTTTTTAATAACGAGGTTAGTGTATTTCAACTGGTCGATATAGGACTGCCTGGATTCCTCCCAGTTGGAAGGTTGAGGTTTTGCGTTATTACCGTTTCCTACCGAATCAAATGAATAAGGAGCATTCGGCAGCATGAAATAACTATAAATAAATTTCGGTTGGTTGATTGTTGTGCCTATTGTTGATAGAGTACTTTCAATCGTTTGCTGGAAGTGCCGGTTTCTTGCATCCGTATGTGCGCGCTGGCTTGCATTCCTGCTCCCTATTCCCAGGAAACGCCTGATGATCCACCCAATATCCTGGTCGGCCTTCCAAAAAATATTATGTCGTGCGTACACCTGGTTTATCTCCCAATAATCGTAAGAAGGAATGGACGAGGGAATATTGTCAATGTTGAAGATGCTGTTGTTATAGATTTTATATCCTTCCTTTTCAAGCACTGGAAATAATTCAGATTGGTTAACGGTTGCTATAACCGACAGGTAATCCTTTTTT
>JGI24806J26614_1000528_pt1 | contig 12032 bp, 8 predicted proteins | sample Kansoi200umMDA_FD_26614 | JGI IMG/M metagenome (IMG submission 26614)
TTATTCAAACCTTTTCTATTGATAGCAATTACATTCAAATTGAATTTTTCTATATTTGTGAACCAACTCGTTACTCTCAATATTTCATCAGAATTATCTCCTCAACTTTGAAATGAAAATGTAGAGTATTGCTATAATCTCAAATCTTCCCATTATCATATTAAAAGATAATATCATTTTAGATATTGAATCTAAATTCAAAGTTGTTATACCTATGGATAAGCCTGTATTTGAAATGGTAGAAGCTGTTTCAAATATCGAATCAATAAAACTATGATTATTCCTATCTAAGTAATATATGCATAGTGCTGTTAAGACTGTAAACAAAATAAAAAGAACAACAACAAATAATGCCTCTCTAAATGCTTTATCAGAAAGAAAATATGCTTTTTGCTTATCTATGGAATCTATAGTTTTTGTTCCTTTCTTATTATTATTATTATTTTTTAACATTAATTCCTTTTTTTGATTGTTTAAATGGAAAGGTTGTTGAATTCTCTTACGAAATTGTATTGCAGTTGCTGAAATTACGGGAGGCAGATTAGAAGGTGTAATTTTCTCATCATCTGAGGATACATATTTTTTATTATTAATTAATTTTTGGAAAATAAGTAATAGTCTGGCTATTTTTATTCCTCCAGCAGTAGAGAATGCAGTTCCTCCTATTAGCATAACTACAATTAATAATAATTTACCATAAACAGATAATTGAGATAAATCACTAAATTGAAATCCTGTTGTTGTAGATGCACTAATGATATGAAACATAGAAGCAATCCACTCTTTTTCGGAAAATGAAGATTCTATAAATATAAATAAAAATATAGCAATAGATATAAGCATTATAAATACTATAACTTCTTTAAGTTCCCTTGTTGATTCTACATTTTTACTAAATATACCAAAATGAAATGCAAAAGGTAATGCTGCAATTATCATTCCTCCCATAATTATAAACAAAAGAATTGGATTATCTATACTAAGAGCAGTAGATGTGGGCACAAATCCTCCACTAGATAGTGTAGCAAAACCTATTGATAGTGAATCAAGTATATTTACATATCCAAAAATAAAAATTAGTAAAGCAATAATTGTTGTATATATTGCAAAGATGACAGTAATTGTAGACAATAATTGTTTGAATCTTAATATTCCACCACCTAATAAGTGTCTTATACCAGCTAATTTTGTTTCTGGGTAGTACAAAGCCATAACCAAATACACAAAACTTAATCCACCAACCCACAAAGTATAAGAACGATAAAATGAAAAACTATCAGGCAGATTTTCGGGGTGTATTATTGTAGAAAGACCAGTAGTCGTAAAACCTGAGGTACTTTCTAAGAAAGAACTTGCAAAAAGAGAAAATAAATCAATTCCTTCATAAAATGGATTGACATACATATAAGGTAAGCTACCGAATAAACTCAGCAATACAAAACTTACCACAACAACAATAGATGATTGTTTTAGATTGAGTGGGCTTTTTTCTCCTAATATATTCATGATAGAACCAATTAGAAACATTCCTACAAATGCAAAATAAATTCCAATAGAGGATTTCCATTCGCCTAGAAATGTACCTAATAAAGCAGGTATAATCATCAATAAACCAGAAAACTGCATTACAATTGCAACATTTGCAAAAATTGGTTTATAATGTTCTCTTATAATTTTCCTATAACTTCTAAAGGTTTTCTCAATAACTGCTATACGAATTATTTCTGCCAGATATTGTTGTGTTACTGTACCAATAATCTTTTCTTCTTTATCGTCATCATTATTTGTACTATCAGTAACAGGCAGATGTTTTATTTTGTGAATGCGCATTAATTGAATAGCTTGTCTTACTGTAGATGAACTAGGTAATGTTATTATTGGAGATGTCATTATGGATTTTAGAAATACTAAATCAGAATCCTCTCCTTTCATAACAACCTTTTCTAAAATATCACTATCTGTTACTATTCCAACATATTTTCCACCATTTGATGTAACAAGGATTATCTCAACATTTTTAGGCTGCAATATTTTAACTGCTTCAGCAACAGAAGAATTTTCATCAGCAGTAACAAATTGAGTATGAATATACGATGACAGAGGACGGTCTAATGGTTCAACCATTAACAATCATCATTTTAGAGTAAACGATTTATTTTATTAACATATCAAAGATTTAAGCATTTAATAATAATGGAAAGCGAATATAAAATTCCATCTATATATTAACAATTTTATATACATTTATTAAATTGCTTCTTTCTTAAAGTCCCACTGAATGGCGAATATCAGAGAGCCAGAAAGTCCTATTCATCCGCATGAACACAAGCTCGTTCGTTCGTTGGGTTTGCTTGATGTGGTAATGATTGGAATAGCAGGTATGATTGGCGGTTCAATATTCGTACTCACAGGACCAGCGATTGGACTTGCAGGAAGCTCTGTAATTCTTGCTTTTATTCTTAATGCAATCATTACTCTTTTTACGGCTATGGGTTATGCTGAATTAGGCTCTGCAATGCCAGAAGCTGGTGGAGGATATTTATGGGTAAGAGAGGGATTACGTCGTCCTAATGCTTTTATTAGTGGGTGGATGGCATGGCTTGCTCATATTATAGCAGGGAGTTTATACGCAGTTGGTTTTGGCTCGTTTTTTATAAGTCTATTGCAAATGACAAATATTCTTACCATAGAAAGTCTTTTTGGCATAATTCCGTTAGACAAGTTAACTGCTGTTGCAGTGGTGGTAGTATTTACTTTTATAAACATCAAAGGGGCCTCAGAGACAGGACGAGTTGGTACTCTAATAACAGTGGTCCAGCTATTAGCAATTAGCTCTATTATAATTGCAGGATTGTGGGCTATGTCCTCTCATCCTAATAATGAGTGGCAATCAAATTTTTCTGACTTTTTACCTATGGGTTTTGCTGGACTTGTAGCTGCCATGGGTTTAACTTTTATTGCATTTGAAGGATATGAGATAATTGTCCAAACGGGGGAAGAAGTTAAAAATCCTAAAAGAAATATTCCAAGAGCAATTTTCATCTCGCTTGCTCTAGTTGTAATCATGTATTGCCTTATTGCTTTTGTTTCTATTGGTGCCATTTTTCCTGAAATGCCTTCATGGCAATTTATTGGTCTACATGGAGAATTAGGGATAATGAAAGCAACAGAATTATTTATGCCATATGGAGCATTCATAGTTTTAGCAGGAGGACTAGTCTCTACTCTTGCTGCTTTAAATGCAACAACATTTTCTTCGGCAAGAGTTGCTTTTGCAATGGGCAGACATTACAATCTACCTCACAAGTTAAGTGCTATTCATCCTAAATTTAAAACACCTTATGTTTCTGTTATAATATCATGTATTATTATGGGAACAATGGCTTATGCTCTTCCTCTTGAAGATATAGCTCATGCTTCGGGAGTCATATTTTTGCTTTTATTCACACAAGTTAATCTTGCTGTAATTAGTATAAGAAAAATGTATGGAGACAAGCTTGATTATGGTTATAAAACACCATTCTTCCCATATGTACCTATAATCGGAATCGTATTAATGATAAGCTTGGCAGTATATCTTTTAATTACTGCACCACTTAGCTGGGCTATTACTGTATTGTGGGTCTTGATAGGTTTTACTATTTATCGTATATTTACATTTAAAAAAGAAGTAGAGCATTATTCCCCTCTGATAACAAGCGAAGGAAATCTCGTGAGAAAAGATTTTAGAATTCTACTACCATATACTCCAGAAAATCCAGATAGACTAATACGGTATGCCATACAAGTAGCAAAAGAAAAAGATGGCGAAATCAATATTTTAAGAACAATCAAAGTTCCACATCAAACTCCTCTCTCAGCAGGAGTTGCATTTATAGATGGAGCAAGAAAAGCATTTGCTTCTTTAGAGAATATATTAAATAAAGAAGATGTTATATATCATTACTATGTGAGGATTTCTCATGATGCTACTGAAGCAGTTCTAACAACAATAGCAGAACAAAAAATTGATTTAATGATTATAGATTATGAAACTATGAGAAGTAACAAAAAATTACAGACATTGGTTACATGCGATGTTTTGGCAATTATTCCTCACAGTGAAGACTTCATTGTATTGGAGCCACAAGACAATTTTAATGAAACAAGACTGACACCTAACGAGAATAAAAAAAATATAATAATTTTATACGATAATGGAGATAATTCTGATGAAATATTGAGAGTAACGAGTTGGTTCACAAATATAGAAAAATTCAATTTGAATGTAATTGCTATCAATAGAAAAGGTTTGAATAATGATAATAACAACAAAACCAATTCCAAATCAAAAGAATCTATAAATGATAAAGATGCTTCTATTTTTACAAAAAGACGAAAATTTTTCCAAGAAGCTGGTATTGAACTACATGAAATTTATGTAACAGAAGATATAGAAAAAGATAGTACAAAATTTGCAAAATTGATAATAGAATCGATTATGAGATATAATCCAGATATGATAATAAGTGAATCATATATAGGAAAATATAATCTATTTACTAATACAAAATTTGCGCATTTATTGTTGTCTCAATTAAATTATCCAATAATAATTGTAAGAGACTACACTCTTCCATTAGTTAACATTATAACCCACATTATGATGAAAATCACAGGTAATTTAGGTCCTTATTATCTTGTGAGATTAATGAAAAATAAGATAAAATAGCCTTAATCGGTCTTAGTAATAGTTAGCACAATAAATAATTGATTTCTTAATTTACATATTATTTGTCTAAATTATCTTTTTCCGTAATATTCTAGTAATAATGATAAATTTTTAATTCAATCACTATTATCTTGATGACATCTAATGATGATGATTAGTGTGTTTTTTTATAAATTTTAATAAATCTGTATGTTCATCAATATTATAATATTTTTTTAAATTTGCTAAAGTATATACTTTTCATAAATACTATTTTTTTGTTTATTTTGGTCATTTTCCCTTCTTTCCATACTAAATTCTCTCACATAATTATATTTATATTTTACAAGAGTATTTTTTAGAAAAAATTTCGGTTTTTATTGAGCCTTTTCAATTTAAAATATTAAATAATCAAATAATACCAATACTATTATTAACCAAACTTAGCTGTTATATCTTAACTTATCTTCATTTATATTTCTAATAAGAAGATGAGACTATTATAAAATAAGTTTCTAAATAATTAAAGCTAAATACTATGTAATAGAACATTACAACACATGGACGATTCCACTCAGACTCATTAAATACAAACTTGTAGCTATTCTATATTCATATTTGATTATTATATCATTTTTAATTTACTTACCATGAGAATGTCTTTATAACTAAAGTGACTTTATTCTTATTTTACTTTATATTAAGTTGAAATATACATGTTTTATGTCTATGAAAGATGAATTAAGAAGGATTTTGACTATTATCAGCGATTTAACTCATAATGATATAAATTCAAATGTAAAAGATACTAAAATAATTGCAGAAGCTAATCTTCAATCTCAAGATGTCGCGAAATATCTGAATGAATTGCAATCACTCGGTTTAATAAAGGAAGACGGCTCTAAGCCTGCTGATGTAGACTATAGATTGTTTAAGATAACTAGAGAAGGCATAAATGAAATATACAATAAAGAATTTCGATAGAAATAGAATATATAGTAATTTTGATTACAATTTGTCATACTATTATGTCAATACGCCAATTATTGTGCCTTCTACATATTCTTGGCTACTACTACTACTATTACTACTACGATGGGTATGACTTTTTATCATATTAAATTATTTTATTATTGTAAAAAATAGGTAAATTAATGTTAGTTAATGTAATTATTTAGCTATTATATTAAAATCAAGAATTAATGATAATGATATATTTAGTAAAGATAAACTATTGTTTATGATAATCAAGTAATATGAAGTTAACACATATCAATTATTAATCACTTTAATGGTTTAAATGCAATGAGTTGTTTATACTCTCTATAATGTATAACTATTGTAAGCAATGTGAATATTAGGTAAGATGAAAAGATACGCTGAAATTCTCCCCTAATGGTCACTATTCTGAAAGATTTAAAGAACTAGAACTAGCCATACATACCTTGAGTAATAATAATCAAAGTTTTGGTAGAGACTATATCGTAAACAAAGGAAATCACAATAAAAAATTTATTCTGTCAATAATAAAATTTCTAAAAGAGATAGGATGGTTGGTGCAGAACGAAAATGGGAAAAACATACCTATCATCAAATGAGCATATAATGTTGCTATACAGCAGCGATGATGAGCGTAATAATGCAGCTGTAAATTACATTAATAAGGGATTAAAGAGTGGATACCACTGCATTTATGCATCTATCAATGCATATGATAGTAAAAGTAGCTCTAATATTTCAAACTTATCCTCTAAAATTGATAATTATAAAGAAAATATTGAAAGTGGTGAACTACAAATTGTTGATTTCAAGCCTTATTATGAATCAGCACTACAGGGAGATTTATCTACTTTTAACAACCTAAAAATACAATGGGAAAAAACTCAACGTCAGCGTATATCTGAAGGAAAGAATGACACAATACTAGCCTTTGCAGATACAGCATGCTTTTTATCACATAATAAACACTTTGAGGAATGTAAAGTATTAGAAAAATGGTGGCATAACACTACAACTGAATGGGCACAAAACAATCGAAATATTACTGTAGTATGTCCTCACCCTGGAGTAGTCCTTAACGACCCTATATTGTCGGATACCAAAGGCCGTCTTAATGAGATGCATACAATAACGATTGATTTAAAACAATCCACAGCAGAAAACCAACAAAAGAAGAAAGAAAAAAAAACTCAACGAATACTTATAGCCGAACCAAACTCCGATATTCAATATCTTTATTCTCTTTTTGCAAATCAGTATGGTTTTTCAATATCCGATATGAACATAGTGGCAAATGGTAACAAATGTTTAGAAATTTTACTTTCTAATACAGTAGAAAAAAAAGAAGAAGAAGACAATAACAACGGAGACAACAACAACGACTATGATATCATTATATTAGATACCCATCTTCCTGACATTTCAGCCTTTGAAGTTGCGAGAAAAATTCGGGATAGATTACCACATAAAAGAATAATATTAACTACAACCTATTCATTAGATAATATAAGCAGTATGATAGATTCACTGGATATAAAAAGCCAAGATGTGCTTTTTAAGCCTTTTCTTTTCCGAATTATTTTCTATTTTAAAAGAACCAATAATGTCATACAACTAAGCTTATACGTAACAACATATGAATCATCATTTAACAAACAGTGAATCAAATACTAAGTAAAGACTCCTGCAATAATAGTAGTGAGACCATTGTTACATATATACATCTGCTGTTAAAGATTAGTCCAAGTGTAGTATATTATAGACGAACGCCTGAAGAATACCAATTTCCGTGAGGTGCTTCTTGAAATACTATAATTTCCTCTTCTTTCTTTATGTTTAATATCTTCGCTACATCTTCAGTCATTGCCTCTGCGAGTCTATCTTTTTCTCTCTGTGTTCTACCACTATACATTGATACTGTTACTATTGGCATTGTGTAATAAGTATAAAAGAGATAGATAGATAAAAATATCGTTAACTAAACTTCACTAGATTAGCATACAAGTATCCATTTTATTTTGGTAAAATAATTCTTGTTCGATTTTATAATTATATCTGGACTACTATTTTTATTATATTTATTTTTATAATTTAGATAAACTTTCAACTAATCTTTAAAATATATAATAAAATTATTGTGATAAAATTTAATTAGATTCATATCTTGATATTAGATTTTGTAAATTATTTTATTAATATTGCAAAGCAAAATTTTGCTGAATGACGAGAACCGATATTACTAAAAACAATTTTTTAAAATCGTTAAAAAACACAAAATTAAAAGCCACTAGATCTAAATGGTATTGGATTTATTTATTATCAAATATTTAGGGTATAAACAAAGAAAAAACGATACCTAAAGCATGATTAGAGAGGATTTTACAATTTTTTGTAATTCTTTATCAAAATATTTGCCTATCTAGGAAATAAATGCTTGTTGATACTTCCTATTATTTTAACTATTTCCCTTAGTCTCTTCCCTCCCCGTGTGAGCTGAAATAACATAGGTTATATTAAATTTTATTTACAGACATATAGATACTTTATCTAAAGTAATTCCTCATATTTAGATACTCAATTGAAAGTTTCAGAGAGGACAGCAGGTGTTGAATACGCTATTAGAGATAATAATTGCTCTTGAACTTACGTTAGCTCCACCAATTGTTACAGCCCAGATTTCTCAGTTAGTAAATCAAATAGCAATAGCAATTAGTGATATAACTGATGAACCAATTGATCAAGCATTAATTGATGAAATTCTTGCAGGTATTGACATAGATGCAATAGCTGACCAAATAACAGTAAAGGTAGAAGTTTCATTAGAGATATTAGAAGCATGTCTGGAACTAACACCACCGCCAGTTAAGGGAGCCACTCTATCAATTAACAAAGAATAGTTTGTTTGCAACAATGATGATATTGATTGTACTATAGAGGATCCTAAACAGCAAATAAGTTTTGGAAGTCCGAACTCAATTATACTCAATGTACTTCTCATGGGCAGTGTTAATTTGTAAACAATGCTGGGTTTAACATATCTATAACTGGAACAGTCCAACACCAAATACAACCTCTGCACAAGTAAATACTGTACAACAAGTAGAGATTGGAGCAGGATCTTTTGGAGTATTTGAAGAATTGTTTTCAGCCAGTTTGTTCCAAATGCTATTTTTGGAGTAGAGAATATTCTCTTAGACAAGACTATTCAAATGTTGATCCTAATCTTATTATCGCATTTGATGAGGCGGGATAGAGAGTGTTTACAGCCAATATAGGTAGTCATACAGTATCCGTAATTGAGCTTGCTGATTCAAACGATGTGATACACGTAATCTTGCTCCTTCAGATGGCTTTTTCCCATCAGCAGTAGCATTTGATCTGACAGGACAGAGATTGTTTACAGCCAATCAAGGTGATTCAGTATCAATAATAGATATACCCACAGTATCAAAGATCTGTCAAGATTCAGGATTCGATACAAGTGATATCAGAATTTTGTTTCAGGTCAAAATACATTGGAACACACAACATACGTTAACTTCGTTGGTGAAAGTACTGGTAACATAGGTAATTGTGAAACTAGAGAATGTACTGTTCAAGATTATATTGTAAATATCAGACATTTCTAATGGTGAAATTGGCATACTAAGAAACATCAATGAGTGACAATAAAAACTATTTAATGATCTTAATTTTCAATCTTTTAGTATTAACAATCAAACTTGAAAGTGTAATATTCAAGCGAACACAAAATCCTAGTATTATGCATTCCACCTAATCCTTGAATTAGGTACTATAGATAGTAACAAATATTTATCTCAAATTTATCTCTAAAATCAAAGAGTACATTATTTTTTAATATTACAAAAAATCTATTGCCTGTTGTCTTTGGAATAGAAATCCTTTGTATAATGGCTGCTGAAATAGGAGAAAATATTGGACTTTATACATTTGGTTTCAATTTAACGGGAATTGCATTAATACGCTATAGGATATGCTCTTGCAGGTTTTACTACTTTTATGACTATATTAGGATGATATACTGGAACTGGATTAAAAATTGAAAGTTGTTGTTCAGTGCTAGAGCAGCAATCAAATAAAGGATTTCTTTCAAACATGTTTCTAACATTTGGATATTTTATAAAAGGCATAAAAAAATATTATATCTAAACAAAGAGCCAAACTTAAAATATATACTAAAAACAAGTATTGTTATTTTAATTACTGCAGAAAGTGCTTGTATACTAACTGCTGAAACTATTGGAATCGTATTCTATAATTATTCTATTTTACTAGAAATTCCACTAGTATTATTGGTAGGAGCATTAACAGTAGTAGTCATTGAAGCACATAAAAAAAAATAAATATTAAACCAAAAAGTTGTAATAGCTGAGCTTATAATGATACATGATAGACAATTAACTATTATTTTCTGATACTATAATCTATTTACAATTTAAAGTTTTAAAGTATTTTGAAAATGTCATAAAAAACCAGGTCTAGAAAAAGTTCCTGTAGAGAACGAAAATATTGGTTTTAATTCCTTTTAGTTTCATGCATAACTATAAAAACAAAAATTCCAGAACCTAACGCTATCTATGCAACTGTTTGAAGTGCTAGACTTGTACTAAACAAATCCGCAATAAACCCTATGCCTAAAGCACCAAATACAAACCCTAAATCTCTCCAGAATCTGTAGACCCCTAATGATGTTGCTCTCCATTGTGGTTGAGCAATATCGCTAATTGCAGCAAGCAAAGTAGGATATACAAAAGCAGTTCCTATACCCAAAATAGACATTCCTGCTATAAGACCAGAATAAGTATTTTGTGATAATAGAATTATCCATATTCCTATTGCTTGCATAATCATACCATGATATATCAATTTCTTTCTTCCCAAGACATCACTTAAAGGACCTGTCCCAATTTGTAAAAAACCCCATAATGCTGGATGTATCGATTTTAACAGTGCAGTATCATTTACACTAACTCCAAGAGACACAAAATAAAGTGTAAATAATCCCCAAGATACTCCGAATACAAGATTGTTAACAAGTCCAGCTTGACTCACTGCTAAAAGAGAATGATTCTTCCACGATGTCTCAAAGAATACTTCCTTAAAGTTAAGACTATCTTTTGTTGTTGTCAAATATGACTTAGTATCTTCTGTTATTGCTTCGTGTTTCTTCTTTTCTTCTATTTTCTGTATCATGTTTTTATTTTTATTTTTTTTCTCTTCTACTTCTTCTTCTTCTTTTAGATTTTTTATTTCTAATTGAGTAAATTTTTTTGTATCTTTTACTAAAAATGAGGAAATCAAAAGTCCTGCTATAGGAAATACAATTCCGAGGTAAAATGGGTATGGTTTTAGTCCATAAATTGCAGCAATATAACCCGTAAGAAAACCAACTAAGGCAACGGATACATATCCAGCAAATTCATTAAGCCCTAATGCTAGTCCCCTTTGTTTTGTTCCAACTAAATCAATTTTCATATTTACAGTCATTGACCAGGCCAATCCTTGATTGATTCCCAGTAATACATTAGCAAATAAAATCCAATTCCAGTTTGAAGCAAATAATAAAATAAAAGGAACTGGTATTCCAAATAACCATCCTACAACTAATACATTTTTTCTTCCAAATTTATCAGAAATACTACCTGCAAAAAGGTTGAGGATGGCTTTAACTAAGCCAAAACTAGCTATAAAAGATAATATTAATGCGTTAGATTCCAAATCAAATTCTTCTTTTCCTAAAATAGGGATGACTGTCTGTTCCAAGCCAATCATTGCACCAACAAATGCATTCACTATTATTAACAAAAGAAATTGGTTAATGTTGGGTTTTAGACCTAGTTTAAGTGGGTTAGTATCTGTATTAGTTTTGTCTTTGTCTTTGTCATCACTATTATTATCCTTAGACACTTTTTCTGATAAACCTCTCACAACGATTTGTTTATTATTTCTATTTATCTTTTCTACAAATAAAATACAATAGAGTCTGCAGCAACCTTTTTGATTGCCTTAATCATTTGAGAATATAACCAATCTTTGTCATGTTTTGTAATTTTATGAATCTGAAAGGAAAATCATATTTTATAACTTAAATTAAAAGATAATAAATAATATTACTTCAAGCTTTCACTAACAATCTGTAGCAATTGTGCTAATAGAAGAGGCTTTTTTACAATCGTAAATTTAGAGGTATCATCGCATTCTATTGTATCATATGCTGACATTATAATCACCTCAAGTTCAGGATTAAGTTGTTTTAATTTGGTACATAACTCATAACCGTTAAGATTAGGCATACGAAAATCAGAAAGTATTAATCCGTATT